>ERZ827150.978-NODE-978-length-38524-cov-5.707869_pt1 | contig 38524 bp, 43 predicted proteins | sample MGYA00519779_ERZ827150 | MGnify/ENA primary metagenome ERZ827150 (study PRJEB31778, sample SAMEA3449267) | human gut metagenome | biome: human gut; feature: human-associated habitat; material: faeces | place: United Kingdom | collected 2010/2012 ...
GCACCACCATCTGCTGTACCTGAATGGTGGAGGACACGTTGTTGTTATAGGTTCTGCGGTTGTCGCTGCTGCTTTGGACAATCGCGCCAGTCTGCGCTTCTCCCGTCAGGAAGCGGGAGGCGTTGCGGATGACCTTCGCCTGTTCCTTGCTTTCCTTCAGCACGCCCGCACCGAAGCCGCGCATGGTCATGACGCCTACTTCGTCCCGAAACACCTGCGAAGGACTCTTGATTTTCAGTTCCTTCTTTGCAGCGTTCACGGCTTCACGGGCGGCGGAGCGCATGGCGGAGATCACGCCGGAGCGCCCGGCAAGGATGCCTGCCCGAAGCCCTGCCATAGCGTTGACGCCTGCAGAACGCAGGGTGTTTTCATTCAGACTGGCATGAACTGCCGAACGTACATTCGTGGCGACCGCACGGCCTGTGTCGGACATGGGATATGCGCTCATTGCGCTGCCCAGCCCCTGCATTGTGGTATTTCCGGCGCCCTTCAGGCTTTCGCCCGTCAAAGCGGCCTGCAATGCGGACTCTATGGCGGAAGAGACGCTCTGTGCATCGGAGAAGAAGTCATAGCCGCTCATGCCCTCGCCAATGCCTGCTGCAACATATTCGCCGGTGGGTTTCACTCGTTTGGAGGGCGATTCAATCTGCAGCGCCGTGTTCAGCGCTTTTTCCAGATTGGACGCCACTGTTTCCGCATCGCTGTCGAAGCCCGCTTCCGTCATGCCCTGGGCGATACCCTCGCGAATATGCGCGCCGGTGTCGGTCACATCCAGCCCGTTCAGGAATTCCACAATGGCCTGCAGGTTGCGCAGATCCTCCTCCGGAACACTTTCACCCTGCCGGATTGCGCTGACCAACTCGGCAACGTAGGCTGACATTTCGGCCACGGTATTCGGGTTAAAATCCAGCTTCATACTCTGATCCAGCACACCCAGATCGGTGGACGCTCCGAACACGGAAGCCCAGAACTTATTCCACCAGTTATAATTCAGCGTTTCCTGATAAGACTGAATCCGTCCCAGCGCGCTGTCCACCATGTCCATGGTGGTAGTCGGGCGAATGCCTGCCCAGGCTTCCTGCCATGTGCCGCCCAGCTTGTAGACTTCATCCACTGCTGGTGAGAGGGCGTCAATGGCTTCCTTTGTGCCGGTGATTTCAGGGGTAATCAGGATGTGCAGCGTACCGTCCTGATCCAAACTGGCCACGGTGCTTGCGTCAATGGTTCCGTCCGGCACCGCCTCAATGGGCACTTCCACGCCGTCTTTCCAGAATTTCACCTTGCCGTCCGACATCAGTTTGTCCAGTTCACCGGCAGGCAGCTCGCCCAGACGCACAGGAAGCTCCAGCGTCAGGGCAGGATTGCTTTGAAGCTGACGATAGGCCAGATAATCATAGCCCGTGATGATAACCTGTGTTTTCGGCTTGGGTACGCTGACGCCTTCTGCTTCCCTGTATTCCGTGATGTAGGCTGTAAAGGACGGAAGCAGTTGGGATTTATCGCAGCCCGTTGCTTCGGCATAGCGCGTGACAATGGCTTCGATCTGATCCGGCGTGAGCGCGGAAAGGTTCACATTCTCCGCCTGCAGGTACTTCGCCACCATCGCCGTTACATCGTCCGGAGACAGCGCCGTGGTCAGCGCGCCGCCCGTCGTTTCCTCATAGGCCATGACAAAGGCAGTCAATCCTTCGGGAGAAAGCGCGGAAATGTCTACACCCTGCTGCTGGGCATAGCTCGAAACGTATGCGACGATTTCGTCCGGCTTCAGCAGAGAAACGTCTGCGCCGGAAGCAAGTTCCTTATAGCCTGCCACCAGACATTCCGCAATTTCTGGCGTAAGTCCACTCACGTCTGCGCCGCCTGTGACCTCGGCGTACTTTTCAACGTAGGCAATCAGTCCCTTCGGCGTGAGGGATGCAGTGCTTGCGCCTTCCGGCGCCTCCGTATAAGAGGAAATGAACGCATTCACCTTGACCTGCTGATTCTCTGCGGACAGCCCGGTGATGATGGCTTCGGTAGTGATTGCGCCGGGGTTGGCTGCAAACTCATCCCATCGTGCCTGTGCGCCGGTCATATCGAGGTCGGTGGCGATCTTGAGAACCTCTTCGGGCAGCGCTTCGCCGAACATGCTGTATAGTCCGGGCAGATCGGCCTTGATGAGATCGAGGTAATTGACAATGCCTGCAAACTGATCCAACTGCGCCGAAAAGTCAATGTCCGGGAACAGCGCCTGTACTTCGGCTTCGCTCATGCCGCTGTCCAAAAGGGACTGGATCTGCGTCATCAGCGACAAATACTCCGTCAGAGAACCCTCGTCCATACTGGCCGACAGCGCCTGCAAATCCGCCAGCAGCGCGGGCTTTTCGCTTTCCCCGGCCAGGCTGTATTCCCGCAACTTGGTAAACAATTCATCGACCTGTTGGCTTGTTTCCTGAATCTCCGGCTGGTTCCATACGGGCATGACGATGGATGCGAGCGTTTCGGCGTATTCCTGAGCGGCGGCGCGGCGCTCCTCGTTGTAGCGGGCGTTGAGAGCATCCAGCGCAGCCTGTTTTTCCGTAGAATCCTCGATTAACTGAATGAGCGCATATTCTTTATCATAGCGCTCATCAATCTGCTGATTGATGGCCGCCATGCCCTCAGCGGCAGCTTTCACGGCGTTTTCATACACAGTCACATCCGCGTCCGTTTTTCCGCGCGCCTGCGCACGGGCGACTTCCGCTTCCACCTTCTGCGCAATGGTGGAGAACCCGTCCGTCTCTTCCGGCGTCAGGCGGTATTTCACCTCAATGGCCTCGCGGGTATCGATGAGTTCCTGCAGACGGATTTTATCCTTCTCGGAGAAGTATCCGTTCTGCCGTTTCTTCAGCAGTCGGCTGATCTCCGCGTCCATCTGATCCAGCGTCTTGATATCCGCTGCAATCCCCTGTGAAACGCCGGTATAACCGCTTTTGTCGGCTGTGTCCTTGAGCGCCTGCAGTTCAGTGCGCGTGCTGTCCGTCAGGCTTTTGAAGGAATCCGTCCAGTGGGCGACGATCTCATTGCTTTCCTTTTCGCCGTCCGACCATATGGCCAGCAGACCGTCCAGCCAGTCCTGCGCGGACTGATGATCCCGGACAAAGTCGCTCTCCGACAGGCCGAAAAAGGACAGCCCTTCGCTGTTCTTATAGAAGGTTTCGGCGGCAGTGTCTTTCCACTGCTTTGCCGTATCTTCCATGCCCTGTAGCGCTTCCCGCGCCTTTTTCGCGCCGGACACATAATCCGCCAGCGCGACAGTACCCGCAATCACAGCGGCGGCGACAGCGAACCATACGGCGGGGGATTTACCCAGAACGGAAAGAAAGCCCTTCCAGCCGCCGCCCGCCTTGCCAACCGTCGTTGCAAATTTTCCAAAGGACGCGGACACCGTGCCCACGCCCTTCGTGATCTTGCCCAGTACCAGCAGTACGGGACCGGCTGCGGCGGCATAGGCCGCGAACTGAATGATCTGCCTGCGCTGAGCTTCGTCCATGGAGAGGAATTTCTGGAGAAGTTCCTCTGCGCCGTCGATGAGACTGCGGATGGTGGGGTTCAGATCGTCGCCGATCTGCTGACCAAACAGCAGCGCCGTATTCTTGAGATTTTTCAGCTTGCTCTCCGTGGTGGCGTAACGCTTATTCGCCTCTTCTGACAGCGCGGTGTTCTTTTTCCATGCGCTGGTCGCCATGTTCTGCGCCCGGGAGAAGAGGTCGGTGGCGTTCACGGCGCGGAGCATGGTGTCGCGCAGGCGTACCTCTTTAATGCCGATCTCATCCAGCACTGCGATGGCGCTCTCGCCTTCCTCGTCCAGTTTGGACAGTCCCACGATAAAGGCTTCAAACGCGGCGGCGGGATCGCTGTCCCAGAGGGTTTTGAACTGCTGTCCGGTCATTCCGGCCACCTTGCCAAAATCCTCCAGCGCTTCGCCGCCGGTTGCAGACGCGACCTCCATTTTGATGAGCGCCTTGGAGAAGGCGGAACCGCCCATCTGTGCTTCGATACCCACGGAGGACAGTGCAGCGGCGAACCCCAGCACCTGCGCTTCCGTCAGCCCCACCTGCTTGCCAGCGCCGGCCATGCGGTGCGCCATATCCATAATGGGCTTTTCGGTAGTAGCGAAGTTATTGCCCAGATCCACCAGCGTGGAACCGATATTCGAAAACTGGCTCTGGCTCGTGCCCATGATGTTGGCGAACTGGGCGATGGTGGTGGCGGCGTCATTTGCATTCAGATCCTCGCAGGAATTGCCCAGGTCGATCATGACGCGGGTAAAGTCCGACAGATGCTCCGTGGCCACGCCCAGCTGACCGCCTGCCGCCATGACTTCGTTGATCTCGTCCGTACCGGCGGCAACTTCTGTAGACATCCGCTTCGATGTAGATACCAGTTGGTCGAACTCAGCCTCCGTCGCATCTACGGTTTTGCGCACCGAGGTAAAGGAGGATTCAAAGTCGATGGACGCCTTGACCGCCGCCGTGCCCAGCGCAACAATGGGCGTGGTCAGGGTGGTGGAGAGCAGCTTGCCCGCCTTGATCAGATTCTTCCCGGCAGTATCACAGGCTTTGCCGAAGGACTCCATGCTCTTTCCGGCCTTCGTCCATTCGGACTGTGCGGTTTTCAGCTCTTTATTGCAGTTCGCAATGTCAGCTTTCGTCTGCTTTACTGCGGCGCGGGCATTGTTGAGTGCGGTTTCCGCATCCTGCACCGCGTCGGTGGCCTGACGGATTTTATCCGGGTCGTTGACCTGTTGGGCGGCCTGCAGCTGTTCCTTTGCAGCATTCAGGGCTTTTTCGTATTCTACAACGGATTTCTGCTGAAGGTTCAACTTTTCCTGAAGCAGTGCCAGCTTCGCAGACAGTCCAGCGGCGGATTTGTCGAAATCCTTCACGCCTGCCGCCGCCAGACGATAGCTGCTCTCGGCGGTTTTCAGTTGCTTGCCGATGGACGCAATGCTGCGCTGGCTGGCCTGAATGGCTTCGCCCGCGGATTTCCAGCTTGTCTGGGAGAGGGCGAGCTGACGATTGCACTGATCGATCTCGGCGGCAGTTTCCTTCACCGCGCCCTTCGCGCCGTTGAGCTTGGTTTGCGCCGAGGAGAATGCGTCTGCCGCGTTCTGCGTAGACTTCTTCAGTGCGACATTCTGGCCTTCCAGCTTTTTGACTTCCTGAACGGCGGCGCGGTACTCGCCCTTGTAAGCGTCCAGATTCGCTTTCGCCGCAATGGTCGCGGAGTCCGTCTCGCCCAGCGTGTTTTTGTAGTGCTTGTACGCCTGTGCGGCACTTGCCACTTCTGTTTTCAGCTGCTGCTGTTTGTCCTTCGCATCCAACAGCCGCTGGGCGTAGTCATTCTGCCGGGCATAGCATTCCTGCAGCTTGTCGCCGGCCTGCTGGAGCGCGCGCTCATACTGGCCAACCGCATCCTGCTGAAGCTGGAAGGTGCGCTGGAGCGTGGACAGCTTGGCAGATAACCCCGCCGTGGTCGTCTCGAAATTCTCCACGCCCGCAGAGGCCAGCCGGAACGCCGATTCCGCTTCCTGGATCTGCTTGTTGATGGATTTGATATTGCGCGTGAAATTATCGCTGTTCAATGACAGCGATACCACGAGATCGCGGAGCGTCTCGCTCATGCCGGCTCACCTGCCTTCAAAGGAAAAATTTAAAAACCGTTGCATTCACAGCGAATTTCGGGTATACTATCAGTGAGTAAGGAATACAATGAATTCCACGGAAAGGGGCGTCGTTTATGGAACTTGCAAAGATCACAAGCAAAGGGCAGATCACTTTGCCCATCAACATTCGTCGGGCACTCAAACTGAACGATGGCGATAAGGTCGCTTTCGTTGAAGCGAACGGTCAGTTTATACTGGCCAATCCCTCCATGCTGGCGCTTCGTCAGGCACAGGATGCGTTCGCAGGCTTTGCGGAAGAAAATGATCTCCAGACGGATGAAGACGTCGTTGCTCTGGTGAAGGGAATCCGAGCGGAAAGAGGACGCTGAGCCATGCGAATCATGTTGGATACAAACGTCCTGCTTTCCGCCGTAATCTTCCGCAGCAAGATGATGTGGAACATGATGGCGCGGATCATGGAGGATCATCGGCTGGTGCTCAGTTCTTATGTGATCGATGAATGCTACGAAGTTGTCGAACGAAAGAAGCCTTCATTGATTCCGGCGCTGGATCGGCTGTTTGAGAGCATTCCCTTTGAAATGGTTCACACCCCTCAAATTCTGCCGAAACACGGCTGGTTTACTATCCGCGACAAGGATGATGAAAAGGTTCTGTATTCCGCAATCTCGGCAGACGTTGACATTCTGATTACGGGCGATAAGGACTTCTCTGCTGTCGAGGTTGAAAAACCGGAAATTCTTACGCCGAGTCAATTCAACGAGAAATACCTGAGCATGTAAATTACGGCTTCAGGCTCGACCACACCTCGTCAATATAGCGTTGACGAGGTTCTTTCTTTTTCTGCTCCTGCTTTGCGTTCCATGCGCGTATCTTCAGGAATCCCGGCATATCCATGCAGTCGATCTCATCCATGCGCCAGCCGGATTCAAGAAGTGAATTGTAGGTGGAGTAGATGAACTCAGGCAGCGTCAGAACAGTGGAATCTCTTCCGCCGTTTTCGGCGGACTCGCCGGTTCCTTCGCCGCCTTCGTAGGGAATTGACTGAGAATTTCGGTGGTCTGCGTCTGCACGGCCATCAGCGCCAGGGCAATATCGTGCATCAGGCGATCCACGGGATAGCCGTCCAGCACGTCATCCGAGCTGAACTGATTGCCGAACAGCAGACAGAACCAGCGAATCATCACGTCCATCGCATCGGTAACGCTGATCTGCTGTTCCTGTGGAATCTCTTCGCCCTTGACTGCGGAGTTGGACAGTGCCACAATTTTGGCATACATTTTCGCCGCAGGTTCCATCTCACGCATCGCGCGTCCGGAGATGAAATCCACCGCGTATTTCTTATCCTTGAGGGTACAGGTGATCATGACCGGAACCTCCTATAGATGAAGGAATCCCCGCGCAGCGTCCTGCCGCGCGGAGCAATGGGAAAACAGCGAAGGAACGGATCAACCGCCCGTCGTAAAGACCGGCTCGTATACGCTCTGCAGGAAGGTTGCGCCCTTCGCTGCAGTAAAGCCGTTCTCGTCCTCGTCCGCAACTGCCTGATACTGATTATCATGGGTGCGACGAATGGCCGTCCATTCGATTTCGCCAGTCTGGCGGGTGATGGACTTGCCTTCTTTCGTGGCATAGCTCTCCGTCACGGGCTTGGCGCGGACTTTGTACAGCCAGATATAACGGAACTTGTGATTCGCCTTTTCGCTTTTGAAGCCCACCGCGAAATAGGGCGGCTTGTCGGTGGAAGAGCGGATGAGCACGCCATTGGAGTCGATCTTGTTGGCGAAGATCATTTCCTGAATAATCAGGGGCAGATCCGCCATTTTTGTTTTAAACGACAGTTCGGGGTCTGGATAGAGCACGTCGAATTCCACGTCGTCGGCGAATTGGACGTCCGGATCGGCGTTCTGAGGCGTGATGGACGCCTCGATGGCGCCGGCGACCAGCTGAAGCTCACCGTAGGTCAGCGTCTCTTCGGTGTCCACTGTCAGCGGCGCGATGACCATATTTTTAAGGCCCACCGTAGAGCTTACGGCGGGCGACGCAGCGGGATTGGGCATGGGATTGTCCTCCTCGTATTTATTTCAGTAATTCGTCCTTCAGAATGTTTTTCATAATCTGGTACGCCTCGTCCTTGCGCACGTCGAAGGCCGGGCGCACAAATGGATGCGCGGGAGCGGGCGCAGGGCCGCCGTGGCCTTTCTCGACCGGGTTTGCATAGTACGCGCCCTTTTCGGAATGCTTCACGCCGATGGTGATGTACTTACCGCCGCTGCGGGATCTGCGTACATTGTGGGTACGGATAGAACCGTGCAGCGCGCCGGTGATAATTTGAGGATCGGACGAAGCGTTGTGGAGCATCTGCTCCTCAATGGGCTTTGCGCCTTCCTGCAGCGCCCGGTTCACGCCCTGCCCGAACTCCAGATTGGACGCCATGTTGGTCAGGTCATCGCGCAGGTCATCAAAGCCCTGCAGTTCCATTGGCATGTGCATTTCCTCCCAGCGGAGCCTCCTGCCAGTAGACCCAGGTCCACTGCACGGTATATGTGCGCGTGGCTGGATCATAGGCGGGCTGATTGTAGCCCTTATCGCTTTCTTCCAGCATCCAGAAATCCGCGTCGTACATCGCCTGACGGATGCGATTCGCCATGTCGGTAGGATCGATATCGCTCCACAGGTTCAGGTAGATGTAAGTGCGGTATCCCGCCGGGCGGTCGTCCTGAAATGCTGTCTCTGTAGTGGTGCTGGAATAGACCACATATTGCAGCGGAGGATTCTGATTTTCGGACGTGGCGCGCCAGATACCGGCGATAACAGGAATATCGATGTCTTTGAGCGCTTCCTGTACCTGACGCATCAGCCGCTTACCCCCTTCGCAATGGACGCTTTCAGGCCGAGGTAGGTTCTTTTGAACGAATACTCGCCCAGCGTGGAGATGATCCACTTCTCATCCTGAAATTTCACCCACATGCCGGGCTTCACGTCCTTGCGATAGCGAATGGTGAAGTTGATGACCTGCTCGGTATTCATTACGTCCGCGGCCCTATAATGCTGGTTGCCCGCGTCGACGGCGGACGCCCATACGCGGCAGAGCACCACGTCTTTCGGCTCGGGATAGCCGTTTGCGTTGATGGCGTTTTCGGTATAGCCGATCTCCACCAGATGACACAGATCCCCGGGGTGGGGCGTGCCCTCGAAGTTTTTATAACCGCGCATGAGCCGTCACCTCCTTTGCGAAGCACAACATATTCACACATTCCACAGATTTATACACAATATGCTGTGCTCTGTTTCTTGCCTCAGAACATTTTTTCGGGATCGCGATAGGGATACAGCAGGCTATCAAACGCCATGCGCATGGCCTTGTAGGTGGTCATGTCGGGAATATCCCGATTCTCATAGTAGAAACCCACCATGAGCAGAACCGCCAGCCGCACAGGCTCGGGCGCGGGATCGGAAAACTGCGTCCGGCAGTAATCCTCCGCCGCGGCCTGCGCCTGTGTGATCAGGCTGGTCAGGTAGTCGTCCTCTTCATCGCATTGAATGCGGAGATGAGTTTTGACCTCATCCACGGTAACGATCATTGACGCCGCCTCACTTGCTGCTGACCATCAAACCGCAGCTGCGCAGCGCCGCCAGCAGGGCATTATAGTCATCCTTCAGCGCTGCAATGGTGGTCGCCTCGCTATCAGGTACATATGCGATCTGATCAAAGGGCAGTGAAGGCGTAAACAGATCGTCTCCGCCCTCAATGGTCGCGCCGGGCAGGAAGGTGAGCTTTCCGCCGATGACCAGCTCGTTGCCGCCTTGCGCAAAATAGTTGTGGGTATTCCGGGTGAGGTCCGGAACTGGTTCAGCTTTCATCATGATGCAGCACCTCTCTTTCTCACGCGGCCTTCATCTGCAGGCACTTCACGGCTTCGCGCAGGATAAGCCTGCCATCCACACGCTGGGTAATCTTAAAGCCTACCTGATCGTTGACGGCGTACAGCTCGTTCAGGCGCTGCAGGGAACGGCCCTCCCGATCCGCCAGCCAGTAATAGCTGAAGTCTCCGTACAGGATGGCCTTGTTGCCCGCCGTGGGCAGAGGCATGTAGTTGGACACCAGCACCTTCTGGTTGAGCAGCGTGTCGGGCTGCCCCGCCAGCAGCCCCAGCTGCCAGATGAAATTGCCCTGACCGTCCTTGAGCTTGCGCAGCAGCTTCAGCGTAGCGTCGTTCATGATCCACAGCCCTTTGCGGCGGTATCCGCTCTTGAGCGAATGCTGCAGGTCGATGAGCTCGTCCGCCGTAATGGCCACGGAAGACGCGGCGGTCACGCCCAGCTCCGCACCCAGGGTATCGTGCAGCAGACCGGTGGGCTTATGCGTACCATTGCCCGCAAGAATGGCTTCTTCCTCGGCGGCGCCCACGCGGCGGGTGAACTCGCCGGCGATATAGGCCGCCATATCGAAGGCGCTGTCGTGGAGCAGCTCCTCGGAGATGCGGATCATGCAGCCCACCTTGTGGGCGCCCAGGGTGATCTGACCAAAGGCGTCGTCGCTCTCGGGAATGGCGGCTTCCTCCTCGATCCAGGAGGCGGCGCCCTTGCTGGTCACCAGCGGGATCTTGCGATCGCCGGAGGAAGTGGTGATCTTATGCACCAGCCCGCGCATGATGTTTTCCTCTTCCAGTCCCTGGATCAGCTGATGCTCGAACTCATCGGGGACGGTGTAGCCGCCCTCGGACAGCGTGCCCACCTGCAGCGCATCCCGCACCTCCGGGCTGCGGCGGTCCAGATTGCGCATGTGCGCCCAGAAGGCGTTTTTGTATGCGTCGGACGCAACGCCCTGCCGGGTTTCCGGCGCGCGCAGGGGACGGGAAGTCAGGGCGGGGCGCACGGGCGCGTTCAGCTCGCGCTCGATCTCCGCGGCCCGCTCCTCACGCTCGATGGCGTGACCCAGATCCACAACCTCCTGCTCCATACGTTCATACGTCGCGGTATCCTCGCCGGACATCAGGCCGTTTTCACCGCTGTGCTCGTCCAGAAATGCCTTCGCCTTGTCCCACACATCGCTGCGCTTCTGGCGCAATTCAAGAATTTTGCTCATGGTGTTTTTCCTCCTTCTGATCATTGGATTGTTCATTGGAATCGGAATGCTCATATCGCCGGCTGGCGGGCATGAGCAGACCCAGCCGCTTCTGCAGCTGGGTCACGGGAATGCCGGAAGGTTCCGGCGGGGCAACATCGGCGGCGTTTTCCACGGCTTCGCCCATGCCGCCAGATACTGCCGTCTGTTCTTCGTCAGGCAATGCCATCGAAGGATGAGCTTCGTCCGTAGTCTCCTGCTTCTCAGCGCGAGTCAGCCTGGGCTTATGGCGATCCTGCCATGCCTGTACCTTCGCTTTGGCAAAGTCCAGATTCGCCCTGCGCTCCCCGGCGTTCTCCGGCGCGCCAGGCTTGCCGTCTTCGGAGATGGCGTCGATGAATCCGTACTGCAACGCGGACTGCGCGTCCAGCCACGATGTGGCGCTCATCATGGCGGCCACCTCCTGGCGGCTCTGCTGGCACCGGCGCTGGTACACGTTCAGGATGCTCTCCTTGCACGCCTGCAGCAGTCGGATAGAGTCCATGAGCTCCCGCTCGTTGCCCCAGGCTACGACGCTGGGGTCGTGGATCATCCAGAGACTGCCCGGGGTCATCTCCAGCCTGTCTGCCGCCATGGCCAGCACCGTCGCCGCGGAAGCCGCCGTGCCGGATACGGTGATCCGCACGCTGCCGGGGTAGGCGCGCACGTCGTCGAACATGCGCACGGCGGCGTTGCAGCTGCCACCGTAGGAATTCAGCCGGATATGCACGTCGTCCGCAAGCTGGTTTTCTGCTCCGTACAGCGCTTCGTGAAGGGACTCCGGGGTGATCTCGTCCCCGAACCACATTTCGTCGTCGATATAGCCGTTTAAGCTGAGTTCTCTCAATTCGCATCCTCCTCCGTTTCTTCCGCCCAGACGATGCCGGCCAGCACAAAAAAGACGCAATATACGCAGACCGAATTGCCGTAGGCCTTGTATTCCGCGCTGTCCGTGCGGGGATCCCTGAGCCATTTGACGATTCGGTTCCGGCCGGGCGCCTTTGCCGTCTTGCCTGAGGCACGATACCATTCCCCGAACACCCCTGCCCAGTAACGGATTTCCTCGTCTGTTGGCGTCTCTGTACCCAGCTGTTCCGTCCAGCCGTCGGGATACCCCTGCAGACGGCAGCATTCGCGGGGCGTGAGCCGCCGCACGATGTAACCCGTTTCGGGCGCAGTCACCGCGCCGGGGCCCTGCGCCGTGAGGGTAGGTACTTTTTCCCTTCCGATGTTCATGCTGTACTGCGCGTTCTGACCGGCGGAGAAACAGGCGCGATCCATGGCGTATGCCGCGCCTTCCGGCTCGGAGGACTGTTCGTCCCTGCCCACCAAAGGCGGATCCTTGTAATCCCGCGCCATGAGCGGCGGGGATTTCTCCTGATCCACCTGCGTAAAGCTGCCGGTGGTCATGGCATAGACGGCGTGGCGGTCTGACGTATCCAGCGTGAACGCCACCTCGCGGTTGATTCCGTCGCCCTGCGGGCCGTTCTCTTCTTTCCTCCCAATCATGGAGCCCTGAAGGCAGTAGCAGGGGTTTTCGGCAGGCGCAACAACGAGCATGCCGCCCTGGTGGCATTGGGGACTGCTGCCCGACGTATCCAGCGTTCGGCTGGTCTGCGCTTCGTAGATTCCCGCGTGAGGATTGTCCGAAAGCATGGCGCGGCTCTGGTCGGAACTGATGCCGTATACCTTGACTACCAGCTCATTGCACCGTTGCTCACCACAGTCAAAGGTATTGAGCGTGTTGGCGATATCCGCATCTTTCCACTTCTGCGCTTCGTCCGCCGAATGAGGACGGGTTCCCTTACAAAATGGAGCGACCAGTGCCAGCGGCACCTGATTCCCGCCTGTGCCCATTCGTGAGCAGAGCGTTTGGCAGACGCCGTCCTCGCTGATTCTGATCCGGCTGTCGGTGGGATTGAACTGGATCGCCACGCCGGGCGTAACACCGGCACGAAGCGTCGGACTTTCCTCTTCGCAGTAGCCGACGCCCCGGCTGTTTGCGCTGTGCTCCGTGCAGAAGCCGGATGCGCCCATGATGCAGGGCGGATGATGCGCTTCTGCCCGGAGCGTTGCGGTCATTTCATGCGTTACATCCATGCGGCTGCCGCCCTGGTCGTTCAGACAGACGCCTGCCGCTCCAGCGCCACCTTCAGCACTTCGGGCAGCTCCTTGCCGCGCTTCTCCGCCCGGCGGAGTATACCCTGACAGGCCTTCGGACTCAAAGAGAACCTTTCCGGCACATTGTCCATCAAGATCGAGGACAGCAAATATACGTTTCCGTCTTTGTGCGACGCCCCAACCCTGCGCGGCGTCGAGGATGCGCCAGGCGAGAGAATAACCGTCGCCCAGGATCTCGCCCGCGTGCAGCCAGCGTCCGCTTTCCGGCAGAGGAACATCTGCCGCGGGGTCTTTGATGCGGACGAGGCTTTCGAGGACGCGGCGGAAATCCTGCCCATTCTGAGAGGACAGGACTGCTGGCACGTTTTCGAAAACAGCCCATCTTGGATATTTCCCATCGGTGCTTTCCCTCATTTCAGTGATAATGCGTACGGCTTCATAGAAGAGGCTGGAACGGCTACCGTCCAGCCCCGCGCGCTTGCCGGCGATGCTGAGGTCCTGGCTAACAGGGGCTACCGAACGTAATCACGTCCACAGCCCCAAGATCACCTCCCCTCAAAGAGGCGATATCGCCGTAATGCTTCATTTCGGGCAGCCGTTTTTCCGTCACCCGGATGGGAAACGGCTCAATCTCCGACGCCCAGACGGGCGTGATGCCCGCCATTTTCCCTGCCAGGGGAAAGCCCCCGACGCCGTCAAAGAGACTGCCCAGCGTAAGTTTTCTGCTCAAGTTGAATCCTCCAAAGTTTCTTCCTGCGTCGTACTTTCCGACCCGCCCAGCATGGCCCGGCGGACGGAAACCATGTTCCCGTTGACGAGGAGCGCGTTTCCGCCATCCTCTTCGGACACGGGGTTCATGTTCTCCAGACCTCGGATGTCGTTCATCGACAGCCAGCCGTTCTGCCGGCCGATGGCGTAGCCCTCCATGCGTTCTTTATACGCGCCCCGCATGAGTCCGTCCATGTTGAAGCGGACATAAAAAACGCCCTTCTCCTTTTCGGCGAAGAGGGCGCGGTTCATGGCCTGCTCGATGCGCACCACCCAGGGACGGATGGTATGCACGGCGAATGAAATGGACTGATGCTCAATATTGCTGAAGGTCGCATGCTCCAGATCGCCCACCATGTGGGGCGGTACGCGATAAATGCGGCAGATCTCCGATACCTGAAACTTGCGTGTTTCCAGAAACTGCGCCTCCGAGTTGGGGATAGAGATAGGTGTATAGCTCATGTTCTCTTCCAGCACGGCCACCTTGCCGGAGTTGACGGAGCCACCGTAGGCCGCGTTCCAGCTCTCCCGCAGCTTCTTCGGATCCTTTACCGTATTGGGATGAGTCAGGATACCGCTGGGCCGTGCGCCGTTGGAGAAGAACTTGCTGCCGTATTCCTCGGCGGCGAGGCCGAGACCGATGGCGTTCTTTTCCAGCGCGATGGGGCTGTAGCCCATGACGCCGTCGAAGCCCAGCCCGGGGATATGCAGCACGTCCTCCGGGCGCAGGCGCACCACCCTGCTCTCACGGGTGGTGTAGTCGTAGACGAGCCTGCCGCTGTCGTCCCTGTCCACCTGCATCTGATCCGGCAGCAGCGGATACAGCCCCAGAATATGGCCGCGCCCGTTGCGCAGAATCTGGCAGTAGGTGTTGCCGTAAACCAGCAGGTGAGTGAGCATGACCTCCCGCAGGATGAAGCTGGTCATCTCGGTGTTGGGCTCGTCGTGCAGGATGCGGTACAGCGGGTGCTCCGGCGCCTTGACGCTGCCCTCGCCCTGATTCTGATACACATGCAGGGGCAGGCTGGCGATAGTTTCCGCAATGACGCGCACACAGGCATAGACCGTGCTCATCTGAATGGCGGTGGTCGCCGTAACGGATTTGCCGGACGCGCTGAAGCCAAAGTAGAAGGTGGCGGCGGAGCTGACGCTGTCCGTTGGCTTATCTTTCCTTCCGGGCTTGTCCCTCGCCCGAAACAGCGATGCGAATGGATTTTTCATGGAGTCCTCCTGTTGTTACAGTCCTTTTCCCGTTTTCCGGTCATGGCAGCTCTTGCAAAGGGGCTGCCAATTGTTTTCATCCCAGAAAAGATTACGATCTCCGCGATGGGGAATGATATGATCTACCACGGTCGCCGGGGTCAGTATGCCGTTTTTCTGGCATTCCGCGCACAGGGGATACCGGGACAGAAAAATTTTTCGCGCCCTTTGCCAGCGCGCATCGTACCCCCGCGCAGCCGCGCCGCCGCGGATAGCGTCGTGACTCCATTCTTTGCGATGCCCCTCGCAGTAGACGCCGCTGTCGCAGAGGTTGGGACAGCCAGGATAGCGGCATGGTCGTTTGGGCGTATGGGGCATATTGGCCTCCTGTTCCGGCAATAAGCGCCGATTTTCATGATGATTTCGCGCACTTTTCTGCTTATTATCAGCTGATTTGAAACAATAACGGTGCAAAAATGGCGCGAATCACAGCGTTTCGCACCCTTTTCACCGGACAAAGGCCGCATTGCTCTCGTTTTGCCAGTCACAGAAAAATCATTTCCCGCTCGTCGTACACGGAGCCGCCGCTGTTCTGATTCTTCATGGCTCGATCCAGTGCCATGACCAGCGCCACAGCGCCGTCCACCTTTTCCGTGGATTTCTGCTTGTCGATCTTCAGATTGTCTGCAGGATCGGTGCGCACGAAGGCGTTGTCCATGTTCCAGCGCAGCACCGGGTGTCCGCCATGGGCCAGCCTGTGCTCCAGCACCAGCCGCATCAGTTCCTTCGTCGGCGGCGACATATCCCGGAAGCCCTGCCCGAACGGAATCATGGTGAACCCGTCGTCCTCCAGATTCTGCACCATCTGCGTGGCGTTCCAGCGGTCATAGGCGATCTCCCGAATGTTGTACTTTTCGCCCAGCTCGCAGATGAATTTTTCGATAAACCCGTAATGCACCACGTTGCCCTCGGTGGTCTGAAGAAATCCCTGCTTTTCCCATACGTCGTACATCACGTGGTCGCGCCGGACGCGCAGGGGCAGCGTCTCCTCCGGCAGCCAGAAGAAGGGCAGAATCTGATAGGGTTCTGATTCATCACTGGGCGGAAAGACCAGCACCAGCGTAGTCAGGTCGCTGGTAGACGAAAGATCCAGTCCCGCATAACAGACACACCCCTCCAGATCACCCGGAATGACTGGCGCGCCGCACTCGTCCCATTTGTCCATGGGCATCCAGCGCACGGAGGTGTTCGTCCACTGGCAGAGGTGAAACTGTCGGAACTGGATCTCTTCCGCCGGATTCTCCTGCGCCGACCGGCAGCGCTGCTCATAATATTCCATATCCACCGTTCTGCCCAGGGAGGGATTGGCCTGCTTCCACACCTCCGGGTCCGTCCAGTCCGCCGTTTCCGGGGCGCTGTAGACCACAGGATAGAAGGTGGGATCGCTCTTGCGCCCCTCCAGGATGTCCATGGCCTTTCGGTGTACCTCATAGCAGATGCTGGTCTTGTCGGAGCCCGCCGTGGTAATGACGAAGTTCAGCGGCTGCTTGCGCGCCGCGCCCGAGCCCTGGGTCATGGTTTCGTACAGCTTGCGGTTGCTCTGACCCAGCAGCTCGTCGAAGATGCAGGCGTGGACGTTGTAGCCGTACTTGCTGGCCACCTCGCTGGACAGCGCCTGGTAGATGCTGCGGGTAGGCATGTAGACCAGGCGCTTCTGGGATTCCACGACCTTGATCCGCTCGCTGAGGATCGGCGACTGCGCCACCATGTCCCGCGCCACGTCGAAGACGATGCTCGCCTGCTGCCGGTCGTTGGCGCAGCCGTAGATCTCCGCGCCTTCCTCGTGATCCGCGCAGAGCATGTACAGCGCGACGGCCGCCGCCAGCTCAGACTTGCCGGCCTTCTTGCAAATTTCCACGAACGCCGTGTTGAACTGCCGGTATCCGTTTTCCTTGATCGTGCCGAATACGTCCCGGATGATCTGCTCCTGCCAGGGAAAGAGCAGGAACGGCTTGCCCGCCCACACGCCCTTGGTATGCTTCAGCCCCTGGATGAAGGACACCGCCCGATCCGCCCTGCGACGGTCGTAATGGCTGGTCGGCAGCATGAAGCGGGTGGGCTGATACGCAGGCTTCCCGGTTTTCTTTGTATCAGCCGCCATGAACGCCCTCCGAACCCGTCGCGGGATAGACCGGTATATCCGCCGCAGAAACGTCCATGCACAGTTCAGGCGGAATGCGGGCGAACATTTCATCCGGCAGATCCGCAAGCATCTCCGGCGGAAGCTCCGCATAGCGAAGGAACGGCAGATCCGGCGCCTTCCAACCGTACCGTCTGGCGTCCCGCTCCAATCGCTGCAAGGCCAGATACGTTTCTTTCTTCACCCGGACGAATACGTCCCAATCCTCCGCGAAAAACGTGCCGCGCACGACGCTGCAAAACAGCCTTCGGCTTTCCTCCTCCAGCCTCGGAACGCTCTCCGCGTTCTGACAGGCTTCATGTAGCCTCCGCAGCTCTTCCGCCGTGCCATTCCGGCGCAGCCGATGGGATTTCAGTCCCGCCCGGTACAGCGCCCGTCCCCATTTTCCCAGGGGCGCGTTATGCTTCCTCATTCCCATTCCTCCGAATCCTCAAAGTTGCTTCCGCCCACCGTCTCAATCTCCGCGTCCGCGTCCGAAACGAGAATGGCCTCCATAGGGTCGATCCTTTTCTTCGCCGCGGACAGTACGTTGGCGATCATGGCGGTGCGGTTGGACGGCGTGAGCCCGAAGTCCGCCGCGAAGGACTTGATCTCCCGCATCTGCTGGTTGGCGATGGCGATATAGGGATTGGGGCGGATCCGCCCGTCTCCGTCCTTGTAGATGGAGCCGTGCCGGGTGATCTCATCCTGCGCCTCCCGCCAGCGGGCATACGCCTGACAGTACCCGGCGAAGGGCACGGCGTCCGCCGCCGTCAGCAGTCCCAGGTTCATCAGGATGGGCGCCAACCTCCGCCATTCCTTCCGCGCCTCCGGCAGCAGGTAATTGGGACAGCGGAGCGACGCCACCGGCGGCACAGGCTCCAGCTCGTTCAGCGGCCGTTTCCCCGGATTGCCCTCCAGCTTCTTCAGCGCCGTAGGCTTGGGCCTGCGTCCTCTCGCCATGCCGCTTCACCTCCCTGCCGCACCGCGCCTCCTGTTACGCCTTGCCGGGAAGATTCCCGCCCGCCTCGGTATAGTCCAGCCTCTGCCCATCGCGGATCACATGGATCTCCGGCGCCGCGTTCCCGCGCTCCAGGCAATACTGATAATAACGATTCACCGCCACGTCCACGAATTTTGGCTCAATTTCCACACCGAAACAGGAGCGGTTGATCTCCTCGCAGGCAATGAGCGTGGACGCGGAGCCAAGGAATCCGTCCAGCACCAGTCCGTTGCTCTGGGTACATTGCTCGATGAGATAGGCCATGAGGGGAACCGGCTTGCTGGACGGATGTCCGCAGCCGTCCTCCTTTGCGCTTTTGATACGGCTGAACTCGAATACGGTCGTCTGCTTCTGATCGCCGTACCAGCGGTGCCGCCCGTCCTTCCGCCAGCCCCAGATCAGGGGCTCATGGTTGTACTTCCAGTCCGTTCTCGTCAGCACCAGCCGGTCCTTTTTCCAGACCAGCCCCGCGCCCACCTTGAAGCCGGCATCCTCATAGGCGTCGTGAAAGACGCGGGCTTTCGCCGTGGCGTAGAAGATGTAGATGCTTCCGTCCTGCGCCATCGCCTCGCGAAAAAAGGAGAACGCCTTGAGCAGAAAGGCGTACCCGTCCTGATCGTTCAGGTCATCGTTGGTGATTTTCCCTACGGAGCTTTCCAGAGAAACCAGGTACGGCGGGTCGGTGCAGACCAGATTGACCTTCTTTCCCGCCAGAAGGCGATCATAGCTTTCCGGCAAAGTGGAATCGCCGCAGAGCACCGTATGCCTGCCCAAATGCCAGAGATCGCCGGGACGGGAAAAGCAGGGCCTTTCCAGCTCCGCCTCCACGTCAAATTCATCTTCCTTCACGTCCTTATCGTGTACCTGAGAAAACAGATCGTCGATCTCCGCCGCGTCGAAGCCGGTGCTGTCCAGATCATATCCGCTCGCCTGCAGGCCGGAGAGCAGGTCTGCCAGCGCCGTCGGCTCCCAGTCGCCGGTAGCCTTGTTCAGCGCCACGTTCAGCGCCTTTTCGTCATCCGGGTTCTCAATGCGCACCACCACGCAGGCGATCTCTTCGGCGCCTTCCGCCTTGAGCACCTTGAAGCGCTGATGCCCGCCCACGATATTCCCCGTGACCTCGTTCCAGATGATGGGATCCACATACCCGAAATCGTGCAGGGAGCGCCTGATTTTCTCGTAAGCCGGGTCGCCCGGCTTCAGATCCTTGCGGGGATTATATTTTGCCGGTTTCAGCATGGAAACGGGCACTTTTTGAACGTTTATTTCCGTCTGTACAGATGGCGAAAAACCCATAAAATCAACCCTTTCGAGCGCCCTGGCGCTATTTTTTGCGTTCCGAAAAAACACTTTATTTTTGCGAAATATTTCACGGCAGTGCGCCCCGGTCCCGGAGAAAACGCTCCCGGAGATTCGATCCCCCCTGGGGCCCCAAAGCCGACCACGCCCCAGGACTTTCCCCAAGCAAAGTGCAAAAGCCGACTGCACCCCGGGACTTTTGCACGGCGAAGTGCGAAAGCCGACAACGCCCCTGGACTTTGCTGCGGCGAAGTGCGAAAGCCGACCAGCCTGCCCGGAGTTTCGCACGGCGAAGCGCGAAAGCCGACCAGGGCGCAGGACTTTTTTACGGCGAAGCGCAAAAGCCGACCCCGGCGGCCGCCTTTGCCCGGGCCCGGGCTTTTGGCCGCGCGACCGGCCCCGGCGGCGGCGAAAACGGTTCGCTTCCTTATACCGCGCGAAAAAGCCAGTTTTTACGAAACGGCGACGTTTGGGCGACGGAAAGTCTTTTTTTGTTCGCCGTTTTGTGGCTTGCTTTTTTGCCCGACCAGAGCGAAACTGGCGTTGCCGGCGGGGGAAAAGCCCGCCGCCCCGAAACCCCGGCCGCCCCGCGGCGGCCCCGCCCAACGACCGCGACCGGCTCCCGGTTTTTGCGCCGCCAGCGCGAACGCCCGCCCCGGCGACCCCGCCCCAGTCCGCCTGCTCGAGAAGGCTCTCTGGGTGCCCCCAACGACCGAACCTTTCCGCCCGGCGCCGAGCGGAAAGCCCGAAAGGAAAAAGGAAAGGAGGAACCCCGGATGAAACGCGCACCGCCGCTTTAACCACCGCTCCGCCTGAAGATGGCTGGGAGGGCTCCCAGCCGAAACGCGCCCAGCGTCGCGGAAAGCCCGCAAAACCAACTCAGGAGGTCTGCCCCATGAAGCTCGAAGTCCGAAAAGCCCGTGCGGCCGCTGTCGCCGCCAATCTCGCCGCCCAGGCCGCCGTCGCGGCCAGGGAACTGCTCGCGGAAGACCCGTCCTCCTGGGAGGTGGGCGACGCCGCCTACTGGCTCTGCCGGGCCGCCCAGGAGGCCGCGCAAAACGCCGCCGACGCCCTCGACCCCGAGGAAGCCCTGGAGGACGACTCCATCCTTTACGCCTTCCAGCAGGCCAACGACGCCCTGGAAGAAGCCTGTGACCAGGCGGACGAACTGGTCTCCCTGGCCGAAGAAGCGAATCACGAAATCCGCCGCTGAAACACGCGGCGGACAGTTTTTTAGAGGAGGAATCTCACCATGAAGGAAAAATCCAACGCCACGCTCCGCCGCGCAGCCTCTCTGCGCTGCCGCACCGACGCCGCCATCGAACGCCTGGGAAGGAACATCTCCTGCTACGAGCGCGGGTACATCACCGCCGGGGAGCTCCTGCGGGAGGCATCCGACGCTGCGGACCGGGCAGGAAATCTGGAACTCAGCGAGGCTGAGCTCGCCGCCACCGACAGCTTCGGCCGGTCGGTGAACCGCAAGGTGAAGGCGTACCGCGGCTATGCCCGCACCGCTGCCCGCATCGCCATGGGTTTCAAATCGGACGCGGTCTGCCGCCGCAAGGCGCTGGCTTTTGCCCGAACCGCGGCGCGGCTTGGAAATCGGCGGACGGCGCGTGTCGCCCACGACCTGCTCTGGGCCGCTGCCGGCGGTCTGCCCAGCGAGGAAGAGTTCGCCGCCTTCGAGGCCTGCGAGAGGGTTTGAAATCGCCCGCCTGACGATGGCCCGGCGGCTCCGGGCCGAAACGCTCCGAGCGTCGCGGGAAGCCGCATGAAATCTTTCAAATCAAGGAGGCGTCACCATGAATTTCTTCGAACAGGAACTCCGCCGTTTCACCGGCAGGACCACCGCTTTCAAATCCTGCAAGGCGCTCTACGCAGGCCGCGCCTGCTTCATTTCCCTCAGCGGCAATCGCCGCGCCCGGCTGGAATTCGTCACCAGCGGCGTGGCCGACCAGTACGACGCGCTGCAGGTCACCATCCTCAGCACGACCGATGGGAAAATCGACTGCCTGCGGTTCCGCTTCAGCGATTTCTTCGCGCCGCGGAAGGTCGGATGCTCTGGAATCTGCTGCCCGAACATCTGGGTCGGCTGCGGCGAGGCCGAGTGGTACGTCGCGCCCACCGCCACCGAAGTCGCCGCCATCGCCCAGGCCGCCCACGACTACGTCATGCTCTTCGCCTGAGCTTCTGAATCGAGAGGAGGATGTTTATGACCCGCGCATACAAGATTACCCGTCTGCCCGATGGCTACTGCAAGGTGGCCGTCGCCGCCTGGAAGGCGCTCAGCGACCGCGAGCTCTTTGAAATTGAGGGCAAGCTGGTGTTCACCGACGACCTGGAATCTTACATGGAAGGCGGCGACCGCACCGCCTTCTGCGCCGACGAGTTCGACTCCCACGCCGCCTTCGAGAAGTGGCTGCTGAACGCGGTGGCCGAGTGGTGCCGGAACGACCCCCTGATGGTCGACAGCCTCGACCAGTACCTCTGACCCGCCTGACGATGGCTCTCTGGCAGGAGCCGAAACCCCCGCAAGGGGTCGCGGGAGCCACAGCTTCCAAATGAGAAGGAGGTACTATCATGAACCAGAACGATATCAACCGCGCCTTCACCGAGAAGGTTGCCGAACTGCTGAGCCGGGGCTATCAAATTTACCCCGGCACCATGGGCGGCTCGCAGGGCGAAATTGCCCATGTCGACCTGTACAGGGGCGATGAAATCATCCGCGTGCTGCTCGACCACAGCGCCGGGCGCGGCGAAAAGCCCGACGGCGTCCGGCTCATCGTCGGCCGGAATACCGACCGCATCCGCATGAACTGCTTCGACACGCTGGGCAACACCATCTGGAACAATCGCCTGGAGATTCTCTCCGAAATCGAGTTCTGCCAGATTGGCGAGAACTACTATACCGACACGGAAACCGGCAGAGCCATTCAGAAAAAGCGCCGCGCGCGCCGGGAAGCGCGTCACGAGAGCGTTCGCCGGAACCTGCCCGAAGCTTTCAAATGCGCGGCGCTGAAGTACATCCAGCGCCAGCCGCGGATGAAGAGCTGCAAGCTCTCGGACGTCACCCGCGTGACCCGTATCAACCGCAGCAGCTGGGGCGAGACCACGCCCGCGCTCTACGGCTATGAAATTGAGGCGCGAGGGAAAACCTTCCGGCTGCTGGCGCCCCCGCAACGACTGACGCTTTGAAATGGAGGAGGAAGTGCATGATGAATTCAGATTTTGACCTTCCGGCTTTTCTGCTGAGCAAGCTCTACGACAACATGGACTGGGAGAACGGCTGGACACTTGCGGACGCTGTTGCCCTGGCCGAGGACATTCGCAGGCACGACGGTATCGACTGCGACCCGCAGGAAATCTATGAAATCATGCGGGAGTTCCGCGAACAGGACGCCGGCGACGAAGAATGACCCGCCTGACGATGGCTGGGAGAGGGTACCCAGCCGAAACGCGCCGATGGAACCGGCACTGCCGGGGCGCGTCGCGGGAAACCCGCGGGAGCCACGCTCCTGAATACGATGGGAGGTTATCACCATGAAGAAAACCGATATCCGAGATCAGTTCCCCAAGGGGATGCGCGTCACGCTCGTCAACGTCGCGATTGAACGGCATCGCGAGCGCTACTGCGGCCGCACCGGCGTCGTGGCCAAAGCTGTGAAATCGACCAACACCGTATGGATCGAGTTCCCGGACGGCGACCGCTACGGCGCGTACCCGGAAAACGTTCGTCCCGCCTGACGATGGCTCTCTGGCAGGAGCCGAAACGCGCCGATGGAACCGGCATTGCCGGGGCGCGTCGCGGGAGCCACTGCTCTCAAATAGACAACGGGGAGGAATGTATATGATCATCATCCGCACCGACGCACAGTCCAACCGCAAGGCGCTGGCTGGAGCGCTGTCCGAACTGTTTCACGAAAAGCCGCGCTACTGCGGCGCACCCACCTTCGCTTACGAATTCGGCGTTGGTCGTCTGGCGCGCGACGCTTCGCTTCGCCTGGTTCCATCGCTGAACGAAACGGCGGCGGAGCGGCTGGCAGCGGCGCTTGCTGAACGGGGATTCTCCTGCGCCGTCGAAACGGTATGCTCCGAAATAGAGACGGAGGATAACGCGCCCTGCGAGGCTGCAGCGGAGGAATCACCGGTTCCCGATAGCCGCTTCACCGTGACCATCCCGGCGGACAGGCTTTCGCCTGACGCGCTTGCGCGGCTTCGAAAGCTGATCACCTCCCGACACAGGCTCTTCTGCGACGCGCTGAACGCAACAGAATTGCCTGTCGAGGAGCGAGATGGGAAGATCGCTTTTCCCTGGTTCGAACAAACTGACGACGAAGAGGAACAAGCCGCCTATGCGCTTTTCATTGAGCGGCTGGCGGAGCTTTCGAATCGCCTGAAGTGGGCGGTTTCCGCCGAGAAGGACGCGCCCAACGAGAAATACGCCATGCGCTGTTTCCTGCTGCGGCTGGGGTTCATCGGTGCGGAGTACAAGCGCGCCCGCGCCGTGCTGCTTCGAAGTCTGCAGGGCAGCAGCGCCTTCCGCAATGGAGGCGCACCCCACCGAACCGAAACGGAGGAACGTCCATGAGGAGAACCATTCGAAAGACCTTCCTGCTGGAAGGCGAGACCGTTACCATGCGCTATGTGAAGCAGCTCTGCGGCGAGGAGCGCTACTGCCGGATGATTGAGGACGCAAAGGAGAAATTCTTCGCGAATCCCACCGCCGAGCTGTGCTATCCTACGCCGGAGGGCTGGCTGACCATCTGGTTCCAGCTGGCCTGACGCTTTTGAATCGCCGCCGCCCGGCGGCTTTTCCTTTGCCCCTGTGGCCGCAGCGTTCGCCCTGTGTCGGGGAGAACGCTCACGCGCAGCTCCATGCCGCATCCAGATTCAGCCGCGCCCTGCCGCCCTCCGTGGGGCAGGAAAGGCGCAGGGCATAATCCGTCTGATAGCGCTCCATGGCGCGGCGCGCGGCGGCGAACTCCACCAACGCTTCTGAATCCAGAAGGGCGAATCCATTTTTCAGGATGGAGTTTCTGTTCGCCAGCAGCTCGCTGCGAATATGGATCCGGGTCAAATAAACGTAGCGAACGCTCTCATCCGCAAGGCGCTGAGCGGCGATGTAGTATCGGTCGATCCACAGCCGGTAATCCGCGCCCTGATAAATCTGGGGAATGGGTATCCTCCGTTTCAGCATCCGGCGCAGCCTTTTGCGCTTTGGAATCGAGACGCCCAGGTCTTCCGCCAGCGCCAGTCCGTAGGCGATGACCTCGTCCGCATCCAGCGGCTCACGATTGGGTCTTCCCGTGCGCAGGACGGTGGGCGCTCTGGGTTGATGTGTCTCTTTCATGCTCGTACCTCCAACGAAAAGGAGCAGCCGGGTTTCTTCCCGCACTGCTCCTGAATTGAGCGGCACTTGGTCGCTCATCTGATTTTGACAGCATACATCATAGCACAGGTGGATACTGACAAACAATGACATTTTGCGCTTTGGGAGAAAAAATCTCAGGAATTTTTCTCGGCGCGCATGAGTCGTTCAACAACCCGCAAGGCGTTGCTGTGGAAGCGATAGATGGTTCTCGGCTCAAAACCCATCTCTTCGGCAATGGCGTCCCATGTCCTGAATCCAAGGTATCGCAGTTCCAGAAGCGTCCGGTACTCCGGCTTTCGAATCTGCGCGATCAGTTCCCGAATGTCCCTTTTCAGATCGACCAGTTCGTCAATCTCCGCATTGATCTCCCGTTCCAGATCTACGATTTTCACAACGCGGCTTTCCATCTGCTGCAGATCGGGAGAGGGGTTCCGCGGCATATCCGATACCAGTCCGGTAGCCTTGGTCGCCAGTTCCCGCGCTCGCTGCAGCTCCATGAGTTTGCTGTTGATGCGCGAGTCGATCATTCGCGCCTGGGTGAGATATTCTCGGGCCGTCATTCGTTTTCTCCCTTCCACGGCATCTCGCCGTTATGGTACTTTTCTGCAATGTCCCTCTGCTTTTGAATCGACAGCCGGTTCAAGCGCTGATTGACTCTGGCTACATCCTGCGCATGCTTCCAAATCGGCTTGTAGAATGAGCAGACCGCGTAGCCCGCGCACTGCTCTCCCGTCAGAGCCACGCATTTTCCGTTGCGCCGATGCGCAAAACATCTCTCGTTCATGATCTGCCTCCTGTTAATCCAGCATCGTAAGCCTGCGCGGATCCACCGTGTAGCGCCCGCCCGTCAGGTTGTACAGCTTCGTGATCGCCAGGGCGTGCGCCACGTCCGAGGAACCGCGCTGCTGCCGGCGAGCTTCGTCCCGAAGCATCTCATACGTCGCGCCGCGCAGGCGCTTGATGAACCGCGGGCGGCTGTACTCCTCGCCGTACTCCCGCAGAAAGACGGCCACGCCGCCCAGCAGATAGCCCGTCACGCTCCACGCCGCGCCGTTCCAGGTATCGGCGATCAGCCGCAGAATCTGAACGTACTGTTCCGGGCCGTACTCTTTGTACAGGCGATAAGCCTTGGCGATGGCGGCGATGGTGTTTTTCGTCGCGCTGCCCGTGCTGTCCGCCAGCTGAAAGCCCGCCTGCGCCGTATACGCTCGGAAATCCGTCGCCTCCCGGCTGCCCGAGAGCATCAGCGCACGGAGCCGGGTATTGAAGGCCACATCCTTGGATTCGCCGCTCTGCAGCGCAAACAAATAGGCCTCATCCTCGTAGGACAGGCCGTAATACACCTTGCAGTCCACCATGAAGGAATCTTCACCGTGAATCCGCTTGAGGGCGCTGAGGGTATGCGCGCCGTCGAACACATAGAACTTTCCATCCCGGAAGCTGACCTTCACCTCGTTGGCCAGGCGCGGGTCGAAGCTGTTCACAATGCGATCCACCCGGGCGGAATCGATCTTGCGCTGGTAGCTGAAATCCGTTTCCAGCCACGCGGCGGGCATCCGCTTGTACTCGTAGCTGCACTTGTCGTCGCAGGCGATGCGGTCGCTGACGACCACGGCCTGCGGGGAAGCGGGCTTGTTCGCCTCCTGAATCGCCCGTTCAATGGGCGTGGGCGTGAGAAAATCCCTGCCGTAGGTCTTGGGGGTATAGTTTCTGCGCTTTCCGTTTTTGTTCTTTCTGCTCATGATCATTTCTCCTCCATTCGTTTGTTCAGAATCGTCAGTACCTGTGCATTGGTGCGGCGCACCATCTCCAGAATCTGGGCGTTGTGCTCCTCGCTGCCCATGCCATCCGAATAGCGGCGCATGGCCGAGGTCAGACCGATCACGTAGGAATCGCAGCAGCTCTTCACCAGGTCTGCCACATACCGAAACATCTCGGGCGTATCGGGCAGCGGCCTTTCCACGTGAATCGGCGCGCCGTTGTGCATTACCATGCCGGGGATGGGGCAGGGCGGTTCGGAGCTTGCAGCAATGTCCGCCGGTTTTGCAGCAGTGTCCGCCGGTTTTGCAGCAGCTTCCGCCGCGCTCTTCGCTACGGCACTGATCTCCTTTTCGCAGTCCCTGCACACCGAAGAAAAGCTGCGGCGATTGGACGGGATCGAGAAGGCCGACAGAGGCTTTTCCTGTTTGCAGCGCTCACAGATTTTGGTTTCGCCCTCATGCTCCTTTTCCAGCAGCTCAGTGTAGGCACGGTTTACCGTAACCTTTCCGGCGCGCAGCTCTCGCTTTGTCTCTTCATCCGCCGACTGAACCAGCTTTTTGGCTTTCGCAAAAGTACCGTGTGAAACTCCCGCCGCCTCGCTCAGATGATCTCGCGTTCTGCCTTTGGTCTGACCCTGTGCCAATGTTGGCACAGGGTTTGCTGCTTTTCCCGCCATCATCCTCTGCTCTGCTGCGTTCTTTACCAAAGGCTCAAATTTGAGTACCAGTTCCACCCGCTGATAGCTATTCAGATTTCGCCGTCCCAGCTGATTGCGCAGCATCCACAGCATGGCGTCGTCACGGCTGCTGAAATTCTTCTCCTGAATGGAAAACGGGATCCCATGCTTCCGGCAGATGGCGTAGCGGTTATGCCCGTCCACAATCACACCATTCCACACGATGAGCGGCGATTCGCAGCCGTCCGCCACGAGACTTTCCTCCAGCAGCTTCAGTTCTTCCTCGTTCAGCGGCGGAATCAGATCCCGGAATTCAGGATCAACCGCTAAGTCATACAGTTTCTTTTCAGGCATTCGTATCGCTCCTCTCCAAATCCACGCGCTCGATCACGCGCTTTACGTCCTCCACGCTCTCCACCCGGCAGGCGACGCCGCCCGCGCGGTTGATCTTCTCAATGGCGCGCTTCTGAAGCTTCGTCAGCCTGCCGCCGGGGAGCTTGCACTCCAGTCCCAGAAAACGACCCTTGTAGCAGCAGATGATATCCGGCACGCCGTTCGTCCCATATACACTCCCATGCTCTTTCCAAAAGAAAACGTCGCTGCCCAGCGACGCAAGGTATCTCTTGATGGCTGTCACTATATCTCTTTCCAGCATTTCACTTCACCTCCTCAATTCTGGCCTTCACCGCCGCCAGCAGCGCGTTCTGATCCGCTGCCTTCTCATGCAGCGCCCGCATGACCTGTTCGTCCATAGTGCCCTTCACCACCAGATGGTGAACGACCACCGTCTCCTTCTGCCCCTGCCGCCACAGGCGGGCGTTGGCCTGTTCGTATAATTCCAACGACCAGTTCAGACCGAACCACACGATGGTGCTGCCGCCGTGCTGAAGGTTCAAGCCGTGGCCGGTGGATGCAGGCTGAGTGACGGCAACCGCAATCTTTCCTGCGTTCCAATCCTCCAGATCGGCGGAGGTTTTCAGTTCCCGCACGCCGACGGGATTCTCCGGGCCGTACTTTCCGAACCGCTGCTGAATGCGGGTCAGATCATGCTGGTAGGCGTACATCACCAGCACAGGCTTACCGTTCGCCGCCTCGATGAGATCCTCCAGCGCATCCAGCTTTTTATCGTGAATCACGCGGATGTTGTGGAACTCGTCATATACTGCGCCGTTGGAAAGCTGCAGCAGCTTACCTGCCAGCGTTGCCGCGTTCAGCGCCAGCACGTCGCCGTCCGCGTAGGGAAGCAGCATGTCCCGTTCCATCTGCCGGTACAGCTTTTCTTCCCGCGGTGAGAGCGTCAGCTCCACCACATTGTCGATGCGCTCCGGCATCTGCAGGTGATCTGCCGCCCGCATGGACACGCAGACGTCGCCCAGCTTCTTGTAAATCTGTTCCTCCGCGCCGGGCTTCAGCTCGTGCTTGTAAGGCAGCCAGCTGTTGGGCGTAGTGAAATAAAGATCGAGGTAGCTGCGCATGGTTCTGCCCAGCCGTTGACCGCGATCCAGCAGGAACATCTGCGGCCATAGATCCTCCAGACCGTTGGGCGCGGGTGTGCCGGTCAGTCCCACCACGCGGGAGAACTGCCCCAGCACTTTCTTCAGCGCCAGAAAGCGCTTCGAGCGGCTGTTCTTGAAGGACGAAAGCTCGTCGATCACCAGCATATCGAAGGGCAGCCTGCGCCCGGCGTAGTGCTTGACCAGCCATTCCACGTTCTCCCGGTTGATGACGTACAGTTCCGCCTTGCGGGACAGCGCGGCGACACGTTCTTTGGGCGTACCGAGAATGCGCTCCATCCGCAGCCCCTTCAGATGCTCCCACTTGGACAGTTCGCCGATCCAGGTGTCCCGCGCCACTCTAAGCGGGGCGATAATTAAAACACGGCTCACCTCGTAGCTGTCATACAGCAGATGCGAGATGGCCGTGAGCGTGATCACCGTTTTTCCAAGGCCGCAGTCTAAGAACAGTGCGCACTGCAGCTTCTCCTCCAAGAAGTCCACGCAGAACTTCTGATATGGGTGCAGATCCTTTTCACCCGGCAAAATGAACCTCCTTCCTGCGCCGGACAATGTGCCGGCGACTGATAACGTATAGAAGTACTGAGCAGATACCCTATGCGGCAGCAAACTTTGGCGTTAGCATTCCACACTTTGCAGGCTCATGAGGTATCAGGGGAGAAAACGGGCAAAAGAAAGGCTGTCAGCAAAAGGATCAACGGCAAAAATGCCGCTACCCTGAAACTCCCAGCCTTACAGCGTCAGATCCTGAAACGTTGCGTTATGTTCTCCCGCGCGCGTACAGGCATTCGGGCATATACGCGTTCATTTTCTCTTTTATCCCTCTTTTTTCAAATACTCATATAGAAAGAACGTAACAGGGAAACAAGAAAAATCTCTTCCATAATATAGGCTCAGTAACTCCGCTGTTGCCTGCCCTGTTACCTTCTGAAATGGTGACAGAGAATCTGTTTCCTTTTCCGATGGTAACGTACTCCGCAACGCCGTACCTTACGCCTTACGAACGAAGCAGCGCTGCGGCCCGTAGGGGCTCCTGCGCATCGCGCCGGTTTTATTGCCGTCGTACTTCTCCCAGCCGCCGATTTTCATCAGCATTCCAAAGATGTCGTAGGTGTCAGAGCGCTTGATCGTGGAAGGGTCTTTTCCGAAGCACTCTGCCCAGATCTCCACGGCGCAGACGGTTGTGCGCTGAATAGTCCCTGTCCGGTTACCGCCTGTGAACTGATCTCCGCGCAGGAAGCCCCGGCGCTCCGCCAGATCCATCTTATCCCAGTCCTCCGGCAGCAGCGTGTTCAGGTATTCCGCGATCATGCCCTCGCGGACGTCGCTCTCCAGCGCAGCCGTCTGCTCCATCTCCGCCTGTTTTTCTTCCTCGGGCGTCAGGAACAGCTTTTCTCCGCTCTTATACAGCTGCCATGCTTCCGCCCACAGCTGCGGTACGACGCTCTCCACTTCCCACGGGCGATGCGGCGAATTGGCTGTGCAGGTCACCGGCCAGAAGCGGCGGTTACCGGTTACGTCTCGCAGAAAACCGTCGCCGTTGTTCGTGCTGCCCACGATAATGCACTGGCGGGGATGGTCCTCGACGCTGTAGCCGTAGGAATGCCGAAACTTATCGTCCTGTCGGGTGATGAACGCCTTGACCGTTTCAACGTCCATTTTCTTAAGCCCCGCAAGTTCGCCCAATTCCAGAATCCAGTAGCCCTGCAGTTTTTCCGGCGCGGCCTTATCCTTCATGTCGCTGATGGTCAGGCTGTCGGAGAACCACTTGCCGCCCAGCCTGGCAAAAAAGGAACTCTTGCCCATGCCCTGCGGCCCGTTCAGCACTACCACGCTGTCGAACTTGATTCCCGGCTCATAGATGCGCGCTACGGCGGCGACCATCATCTTTCGGGCGATGGCGCGGATGTACAGCGTATCCGGGCTGCCCAGATAATCGATGAACAGCGTGTCCACTCGGGGGACGCCGTCCCAGGCGGGAAGGGATTCGATGTAATCCCGGACAGGGTGATAGCTGCGCTCCGCCGCGATGGCCAGCAGGATGCTTTTCAGCTTGCTGGGCGTGTACAGGTTGTAGACGCGCTCGAGGTAAATCTGAATCGCACCCAAGTCGGATTCGTTCCAGCCAGGCTTCAGCTGCGTCCAGGGAAGCGTGGTCTTGCCGTCCGCATCCCTGCGGATGTCGATGCCGCTGCGATGAATGTTGTAGGCGATGTCCTTCAGCTTGGGATCGTTGCGCAGGATGAGGGCAAGGTTGCCAAGGGTATCCTTCACGCGCCCTTGTTTGTCGATTTCCAGTGCGTCCTGCCAGTTTTCATCTGACACATTGCCCGATGAAACGGAAGCACTATTTTCGGTATCCAGATCACCGAATTCTTCCATGGCCTGTGCGCTGCGCTCTTCAGCCAGCTGGCGTTTCGTCGCTTCATCCTGCGCGGCATACTCCTGCATCCGCCTGATGGAATTCTTTTCGTCGCCCACTGAAGAACCGTCCGGCGCGGTGCCGCCCGGCGTGAACAGATGCCAGCGCACCAGATCAAAGGCGTTGCACAGCTTACCGCCCGCAGGGTCGGTGGCGTGATGAGAAAAGGCGTACTTGTCATCGTAGACCACCAGTCCGCCCGTGGTGCTGCCGCCGATGAATGTATATCGGTCATCCTGTTCGGTAGGCGTATAGCGGTCAGAGAGAATATACGTCAGCACGTTGGTGATGGAATGCGCCCGGCAAAACGCGCCGATGATCCCACGCTTTTCCGTGGGGTCTTCCTGCTTACCGGCAGTGTGCCGGATGCGTTCTTCCACCGGCTGCGTCGTGGGCCAGAGCGAGGCGTCCCGCCAGTCGGCATAGGTCTTCAACACCTCATCCGGATCAAGAAAAGGCGCGTCCTCGCAATGAAAGAAGAACTCGCCGTCCTCGGGCGTGCTGGGCCAGTACATGAGCCGTGCCGATTCAAAGGTAGTGGGATCGAAGCGCGAAAGTCCCAGATCATCTGCAATGCGGCGGGACACCGCGGCATACTCGTCCGGCGTAACCGTGCGCGTAAGCGGGATAATGAGCCGCAGGCGCATCTTTACCAGCGTGTGACTGTGAGTAGAATAAAGTGCATAGGCGTTGATGAACGTCATGTCCAGATCGTCCATGAGACCGGGATCGGCGTTGTCCGCGTCCAGGCACAGCATACAGCGGTTGACCACGCTGGCGTTGTTGCGCTTGCCGTTTTTGAGATACCCGCCGACAAAACCGCCCACGTCCTTGATCGTATCGCGCTCGCCCTTGGGCATAGCGGCATACTCGGCCACCGTTTCCCGGGTACGGGTCGTGGTAGCGAGCTTGTCCAGAAACTCGCTCCAGAGCATCTCTTTGTTCTGCCATTGAGATGCTTTTCGGCTCCTGCCAATGGCGATCAGGAGCTTGCGGTCATACTTTACCTGCATTCTGAATCCTCCTTGATGTGTCGGGGTGTATAGGCCAAAGAAAAAGCAGCCGTTCTTCTTCGGCTGCTTATGCCCAAATGTAGTTTTTTAGATTTTCTTCACCTGATCGATTCCATACAGTACGTTGAGCGAACCGCCCGTCTGCCATTCGACCAGCAAACTGGCCGTGTCGTCCACACCGATTACTTTGCCGGTGGTTCCGGGCGGCGGCGCCTGCGGATCGTCCATCCGAACGAGTCTCACGATGGTTCCGGGCGGGTACGCCCGCCGTACCTGCTCAACTTCCTCTTTCGTCGGCCATTTCATAGGCTCTTTCCTCCTGATGCTCGTTTTATTGGCAGGTCTGGTGCATGACGCGGGCTGCGCCCAGCAGAGCTTCACCGGAGGTAAAGTAGTGGCAGAAATTCAGATATTCGCCTGATGCCCAGCGAAGATCTCCGCCCTCCAGCCAGGGATGCTCGGCAACGGCGTACTTAACCGCCGCGCCGCTTTCGTCATACTCCAAAAGCAGCAGCTTCTCTTCACCCGCCGCAACGGCGAAATACCGTACCCCGGCGTTGAAAAATTCCCGGCCCACCAGCCGGCTCAGTTCCTCATAGCTCATTTTCGATTCCCTCCGTGTTTTTCCTGGCAGCCATATGGGGAGACGCCATTCTCTGGTACGTCTCTGCTTGCCTGTTCGTGATCTCATACGGCGCTGCGGCGGCATAGTGCCGTCCTCCTCCTTCATCCGATTGCTGAGTACCGGTTGTCATGCCGAGGATGATGAGGAAGCATGGCTTGTTCCTCCGGGACATATTCGCTCTTTGCGGCGAAAACAGCAAGCAGGACGGACGGACAAAACCGGGACGAAAGCCTTACGTTTTTCGGTAGAAGGCCAGATGATCCTCACCGTCCGCCCGCAGGGGCAACCTTTCCGCCCAATCCGGCGCAATGGCCATGAGCCGACAGGCTTCCTCCAGAGATCCCTGGCCGATAGGCATTTCGATGACCGCCTCATCGTGGACGTGGAACACCACAGGGTAGCCGTTCTTCTCCAGTGTCAATAACGCATGAGCCAGAATATCCCGCGCAATGGCCTGCGTCGTGTTCTCCGCCAGCTTCCCGCCAAAGGTCTCCTGCACGACCATCTGCCCAGCCGCGTTGGGAGCATAGTAACCGATGGCGTCGTTGCCGAAGCGGTTCACCGTGAAATGCGGAGACTGATAGCAGAGGTTTCGGCCGGAGGGCAGACGCATGAACATCTTATCGTCCTGCCAGTAGAGAACTACCTTACCAACGCGGGCAGAGGTTTTTCTTCGAATGACCGTTTTCGCCGCGCGATCCAGCGCGTTCCAAAATGCCACAATATTGGGGTTTGCGGCGCGCCATGCGTCTACCAGCGGCTGCATTTCTTCCTCTGCCATCTTCGCGCCCATGGCCTTCAGCGCGCCGACTCCGCCGCCGTAGCCACAATTGTGGACGAGCCGCCCCGATACGGTAAAACGGTGATGCGGGCCGGCATTTCGTATGTCATAAAGTCGAGCCGTGCATTGATGAGCTGTGATGAGAGGATGGTCGTTTTGCTCTTCCTGCGCTAAAGCATTCCAGGGGGTACTCATGCTTATCGCCTGCCCACAATACTCTGTGTGTATGAGACGTGCGCCGCTGGCGGCGGCGAATCCAAAGTATACCGGCCGCGCTTGCCCCTCGATCCAGACGAGGTGGTCTGCGGTCGCTGTAAGTCCGTCATAAGTCAAGATCCCCCTCTGACCCCGATAAACAACCCCTTCATGGGACACCCAGTTTCCGCCATCCCAGAGCCTGTGATGGGGCTTCACATTCTCAATCCGTATCAGCCCATGATCCGTAAGCACCAGCTGCCCTTCTGCAATGCAACTGAGGGTAGCCTGCTTCCCTTTCTGCCGATACTCATAGTTCGGATTACCTTTGACGATGCTCTCCTGCGGGATATGGAACATGCGGCTGGCAGTCGCTTCGTAGATTTTACCCTTGCCGCGAAATTCTTCCAGTACCCATTCTTCGTTTGCCAGCCATGCCAGCACGCGCGCCTCAATAGCCGAAAAGTCCGCCACGAGAAAACGGCATCCATCCTTCGGAATGAACGCCGTGCGGATCAGCTCCGAGAGCGTGCCGGGAACAGAGGCAAAGAGCGTATCCAGCAGTTCTTCGTCGCCGGTCTTCACGATCTCTCGCGCCAGATCCAGGTCAGGCAGATGGTTCTGAGGGAGGTTTTGTGCCTGCACGAGCCGCCCCGCCCATCTGCCGGTACGGTTGGCCCCATAGAATTGCAAAAGCCCATGTACGCGCCCGTCTCTGCATACACATCGAGCCATGGCCTCATACTTTTTGACGCTGGTTTTGCTCAGTTCCAGCCGCAGGTTCAACAGTTCCGCCACAATACCGTTCGTCTGCGCTGCCTTCTCCTGCACGATCTTCCTGGCGAGACTCTCCATGGGCATGTCCTGATCCGCCAGCCATGCTTTCAGCTGATTGACGCTTCCGGGGTTCTCCAGACCTGTCAGTTCCTTTGCCCGCTGATAGGCTGCTTGCGCAAATACCGCATCGACCGCAATGGCGTTTTTCACGAGCTTCTTATCCACGCGCACACCTCGGTCGTTGATCTGCTGATCCAGTGCGTACAGTTCCCATTCCTGTTCAGGGAGAGGATACTTCTCCAGTGCCTTTCGAATGGCGCGCTCGGTTTCCACGTCCTGGGCGTTATATTGTTTGTACACCGCCCACTTTTCAGGCGCGTCGGCAGGCAGGTTTCGCGTTCTGCCGCCATTGGTTTTGGTGGGCTTGCAGGGGACGGAGAAGTAGCGGATGAGGTCTTTGCCTTCCTCCATCTTCTCCGTCGTGCCCAGGGCGACGGCGGCGTCCGCCAATCTTCCCGGCAGCGTCAGGTACGCCGCCATGACCATGGTGCAGCGCCACTGATGCGGATCCAGCCAGTGCCCCAGATAGCGCGACAAGCATACGCGCTCAAACTGGGCGTTGTAGGCCACTTTGATAATGCTGGGATCTTCCATCGCAGAAATGACTTCCAGTGGAAGCGTTTCACCGCTGGTAAGATCAATTGTTTTCACAGGGTCATCGTCGAAGGCATAGGAGAACAGAAGAATCCCGAAATCCGGCGCGTCGCAGTAGCGGTACACGCCGCACTTGGGCAATGGCGCCGAGCTGTAGGTTTCAATGTCGATGCCCATGAGAACGGGCATAACGATCACCTCCAAAAGACCGCCCACGCGATATAAGCGTGAGCGGCCTGAGTCCGATGCTGGAAATCAGTCGAGAAAATCGTCTGCGTCGTCATCGTCCAGCGCGTCGAATTCATCCTCGGCGCGGACGCGGCCGTTCAGCGGCTCGCCGTCCTCCCAGAACTGGATGTTGGACAATCCCGCTGCAATGCCGCGGTTGCCGTTGGCATTGAAGGGATAGATATTGATGGAAGCCCGGATGTAGCAGCCGGAGTAGATCGCCAGCGGATCGGTAATCTTCACGCGCTTGCGGTCGACCACGCCCGGCTGTTCCTGAGTGGTGGCGTTGATGAAATAGCTGTCCGCGTAGGCAGGATCCTCCGGACGATCCACGTCGCCGTCGCGCAGGGGCAGCTTCAGGTTCGAAGGAATCTTACCGCCCCACTTGGGCACGCCCTCCTGCCTGGCCTGTTCAATGGCTTCCCTGATTTTCCCGATGGTCACGGTATCGCTCTTTGGGATGATGAGGGAGCAGCTGTACTTGGGTTCGCTGCCGTTGATGCTCTGGGGTTCGAAAACGTGAACGAAGGACGCGCGGACCTTTCCGGTGATGACTTTGATGGACATAGAGTTTTTCCTTTCCGCCCACATATGGGCATTCAATTTGGTTTGCACCTTTTGTGCAAAAATGCTTCTTATAGTCGCTGTTGACGATTATTCCTTGAAATCGCCCGCCGCGTCGGAATACGGCTTGCGGGGATCGGTTTCGGGGACGAGAATGGGCGCACCCTGGGGCTTGACCACGTACCTGCCCAGCACCTCGCTGAACTTCTTTCTGCCCAGACGCTTTTCCAGATCGCCCACGCCCAGCAGCATGGTTTTGTAGATGTCAGTGTAACCCGCATCGGCCGCCGCTTTGATGACCTCGGCTTCGCTGGTATATTTGCGCACCGTGCGCCCGGCTACCAGCTTATAGCCCGGCCAGTGCTTCCCGTCCATCGCTTCCTGCGTGGCGTAAGCCATGAGATCCTGCACCCAGCTGTTCAGGCTTTCCGCCACGGGCAGGATGTCGGCGATCTCCTCATCTGAAAGCAGATCGGGCTGTTTGAAATCCCGCTCCGCCAGGCGCATGTGATATTCGCTGCGCTTTCGGCAGGTGTAGCGCGACTTGCAGAAGCGGCACCATTCGCCGGCGCAGAATTCGCCCTTGCCCTCATAGGCTAGCAGCGCTTTGGGGCGCACCTCCGTCTCCGCCCAGCGGAGCAGCTCGTCCGCCTCCATTTCATAGGAGGACAGGTTGTTCAGCCGGGGCTGCACGATGGTCATGCGCACATGGTGAATGTCGTAAAGCGGGTCAAATTCCAGCAGCGCGCCCAGGGCATAGAGCATGAGCTGACTGTTGCGATTGGCGTCTACTCTTACGCCGCGGCCGCCCTTGAAATCGATTACCTCGATCACGCCGTCCGCCACGATGACCAGATCGCCGGTGCCGAAACCATCAGGCACGTACTCGCTGTAATCCAGCCGGTGCTCCACCATAATCAGCGGATCGGGACAGGAGGAGCGGACCGCCTCGATGGTTTCAATGCAGAAGGCGACGTATTCATCCGTGACGCTTTCGGCTTCGTCCGAGTAGAACTCGCTGTCACGATGCTCGGCATATTGCGCTTCCACGACTTCTGCGGTCATATCGCTCAGATATCGATGCAGCTTCAGCTCGCACAATTCATGGAGGAAGGAACCCTCTTGCGCATAGGTCGAAGGCTTATCCTCGAACTGCTCGGAGAGCTTAACCGAAGGCGGGCACATCATCCAACGGTGGGATGAAGAAGCGTTGAGCCGGGCATGGGCGCGGCTGCTGTGCTGGATCTCGCTCACAGTGCCGCCACCTCGTTTTTCACGGCTTCATACTGATTTTCCGAAAGCTCGGTGAGCTTCTTCACGCCATACCGGGTGAGAATCTCCTTGATCTTCGGACGGTTCTCCGGAGTAGAGCGCGCCGCCACAAAGGCGCGCAGCTCCACGATGGTTAGCTTCTCAGCAGGGCCGGGCGTCGCTGCAGCCGCAGGTATGGCGGCCGTCGTCACGCTCTCCGGCCGCTCGTCGAAGGGAGTGGGCCCGTCATAGGGCGCAAAGCCCTCCGAGCCGATAGCGGATCCGTTCTGGCCGGCTTTGTTGAACGGCTCGTTCAGGATGGACTCTTCGCTCTCGCCGGCAGCCTTACGTCTGGCCAGCTGCTCGGCGCAGTCGTCCACGATGGCCTGCATACTGTCCGCCATGGCGCGGGCATGGGTAGCGATGTCCTGAAGCATCTGAATGTGAATGGTCATGGTTAAACTCCTTTCCGATAGTTGACGGGGAATTATCGTTCCTGCCGGGCGCTTTGCTTCAGCGCCGCGGACAGGAGTTCGTACTTGCGATTGATTTCTTCCCAGGAGAGTTCAAGCTCCGTGCGTCCAAAATGTCCATAACGGGCCAGTCGAGAATAGATGGGTCTGTTCAGCTTCAGGTCACGGATAATGCCTGCGGGTGTGAGGTCAAAAACCGCTTTTACCGCCGCCTCGATGCGGCTGTCGGAAACCACGCCGGTGCCGAAGGTATCCACCGTAACGCTGACGGGTTCGCTCTTTCCGATGGCATAGGCGATCTGCACCTCGCAGCGCTTCGCCATGCCCGCCGCCACGATGTTCTTCGCTACCCAGTGTGCGGCATACGCGCCGGAGCGGTCTACCTTCGTCGGATCCTTTCCGGACAGCGCGCCGCCGCCGATATGCGCCGCAGGGCCGTACTGATCCACCGCCAGCTTGCGCCCGGTCAGGCCGGTATCCGCAACGGGGCCGCCCAGCTCAAACTTCCCGGAAGGATTGATGAGAATATGCGTGTTTCCTTTCAGCAATCCACGGGGCAGCACCTTGGCTACCACTTCCTTGCCGATGAACCGGCGGATGCTCTTGCAGTCCATCTCCACATCATGCTGCAGGGAAACGACTACGGCGGTTATGGCCGCAGGAACGTCGTCTTCGTAGGCCACGGTAACCTGCGCCTTGCCGTCCGCACCCATCCAAGGATTCTCCGGTTTCAGCTCGTCCAGCCTTTTGCAGATGCGATGCGCCAGTACCACGGGCAGGGGCAGATATTCCTCCGTTTCGTTGCTGGCATAGCCCACCATAATGCCCTGATCGCCTGCGCCAAGCGTTTCCCCCGCGCCGAGTTCGGTTTTCCCTATGGCGACAGAAATGTCGGGCG
>ERZ827150.1007-NODE-1007-length-37589-cov-3.778867_pt1 | contig 37589 bp, 34 predicted proteins | sample MGYA00519779_ERZ827150 | MGnify/ENA primary metagenome ERZ827150 (study PRJEB31778, sample SAMEA3449267) | human gut metagenome | biome: human gut; feature: human-associated habitat; material: faeces | place: United Kingdom | collected 2010/2012 ...
CAGGAAGATACCGTCTTCCGTGATTTTAGCTTTGATGTTCCGATCGGCACTACAACTTACACCGATACCCACGGGGCAGGATGCCGCATGACGAGGCATACGGATGACACGCACGTCGTGTACCCAGTATTTACCCCCAAATTGGGCCCCGATACCCATGTCTTGACAGATTTTCTGAATTTTGGCTTCCCATTCCAGATCACGGAATGCCTGACCGCCATCATTTCCTTCGGTCGGAAGATTGTCATAATATCCTGCAGATGCTTTCTTTACGGTTGTCAGACAGGCCTCGGCAGAGGTTCCCCCGATAACTACTGCCAGATGGTAGGGAGGACAGGCTGATGTTCCCAGGTCTTTTACTTTGTCCTTGATGAATTTGGTCAGTGCTTCCTCGGTCAACAGAGCTTTGGTTTGTTGGTACAAGAACGTTTTGTTTGCAGAACCACCGCCTTTGGTGATGAACAGGAACTCATATTTATTCCCTTGAGTGGCATACAGGTCGATTTGAGCCGGTAGGTTTGTACCACTGTTTTTCTCATCGAACATAGTGTAGGGTACTACTTGAGAATAACGCAGGTTGCGATCCCGATAGGTTTCGAAAACTCCCTTACTGATGGCTTCTGCGTCATTGCCGTCAGTCCATACGTTTTCTCCTTTCTTACCGATAGCGATAGCTGTACCCGTGTCTTGACAAGTGGGTAGTTCACCTTCAGCGGAAACCACTTGGTTCATCAACATGGTATGAGCCACGAATTTATCATTGTCGCTGGCTTCTGGATCTTTCAGTATGTTGGCTAATTTCTGCAAGTGAGAGGCACGCAGGTAAAAAGAAACATCTGCATAGGCTTCACGGGCGAGTAATTCAAGCCCTTCTTTTTGAATTTTCAATATTTTACGTCCTTCAACTTCGATGGTTTTCACGTAGTCTTTTGTCAGTAAACGATATTCCGTACTGTCTTTTTGAATCGGAAATGGTTCTTGATACTTGAATTCTGCCATAATTCTTTATTGTTTTAGTGTTGTTAATATTTTTATTCCTATAACGGAAAAATTTCTTTAATATGTCGCAACGAAATTAGAATTAATAAATGAGAAGTCCAATAAAAAAGCCGGACAAATTTGGTCCGGCTTTTATGGATATTAGGCTAATGACTAGTCTTTGAATAACTTGTCAATAGTCATGATTTGGTAATCGTAGAATGCGCGGGTTGCAGCATTTCCGGTACCCCGTTTTTCTTTGTAAAGAGCTTGTACTTTTTTCAACAATGATAACATGGCAGGACGTCCTACTGATGCAGGAAGTGTTGCAGCATTCATTGTCATGCGGAAGTAGTCATATTCTCCCAGATTACATGCAGCATGGCTACAAAGTTTATGTTGGCTATTTACGCTGTTTTCTAAAGTTGCCAATGCCTCGGTCGGATCGATAGAAGTAAGTCTTTTTGGTGCTGAGGCCGCAGGAGTAGCTTGAAGACCACTCATTTGGCTGGCAATGGTTACTAAAGCAGCTTGTAAGTTCATTTCTTCGTGAGAAAGTGAACGGGATGCAAGGGTCGGAGCCATAAGTAATTTATAAGCGTCATTTACATAGGCATCAAGCTTATAAGCGTCTTTTTGGCCGGAACGTTCTCCCTCGTATATACTACCAAGAGTAGCTGCGTTGAAGATTTTACCTACCACAGCGTATTGTAATTGATCGTACATATTCGGGTTTAATTCCAATTTCTCTCTCAGGTCATTCGTGATCAACCATTTCGGGCATGTAGTTACTTCGTTTACTAACCATTTGATAGCTTCTTGCTGTTTGGTTCTCGGGATGTATTTTTTAGCTACACCGCCTTTACCGTCTTGTACTAGGTCCGTGAATTCAACACCACCGGGGTAAGCCAACACGTGGCTAAGCATTCTTTGGTACTGGCTCAGGATTCCATTGTAGTACATTTTTATGTCTTTATACGAGGCTCCCGGTTTGCTACACCATTGTTCCAAGTTGTTCATGATGATCTTGAGGTTCTTGATACAAAGTGAATTGGCTTTCACATGATCATCCCCTAAATCTTCTGTTTGGTCAGTCGGGTCAAGTGTCTGCGGGAATTGCTGCGCCCCGAAACGATACATCGGATCGTCAGATTTTTCTTCGATCCAGCTATTTAATGTTGCGACTTCGGCTTCCGGAGTATTAGCGTTCGGTATAATCCGGTACCCCCAGTTGATAGCGTAAATATCGTATACTCCTAATACGGGCGGAACGAGGTTTACACCGCGTTCGTAGTCTCCGGGTTGAGCCACGTAGTTGTTACGAGCGTAGTCCATGATACTTGGGGTAGTTCCGTATTTTTTCGTGAATGACGGGCTGCGCAAAGAGTCTACGGGGAAAGAGTAACTTGCACCCATGTTGTGCATCAGACCTAACGTGTGTCCGATCTCGTGTGATGCCACGTAACGTAAAGATTCATTCATCACGTCGTCACTGAATACTTCCGTACGAACGCGAGGATCAACGGCTCCCGTCTGAACAAAACGCCAATCGTGTACAAGAGAAATCACGTTGTGATACCAGATCACGTCAGCCACGAGAATTTCACCGCTACGAGGGTCCACGTAACTCGGTCCCATAGCATTAGCAGTAGGTGTTACGGCATAACGCACGCAGTTGTAACGAATATCGTCCGGGTCAAAGTTCGGATCGTCGGTCGGGTAATCTTTGGCGATAACTACATTTTTGAAACCTGCTTTTTCGAAAGCGATGTTCCAGTCTTCGATACCTTGTTTAACGGCACCTCTCCATTTTTCAGGGAAAGCGTTATCCACGTAGAATACAATCGGTTTTACCGGTTCCACGAGTTCTCCGCGTAAGTAAGCAGCCATATCTTTCGGCTCGATTCTCCAACGGTGGATGAATTCGAAATCTTCCACGCGGTCTTTATCGCTCGTGTAGAAGTTCCGGGGTGTACTGAAATAACCGACACGTCTGTCTTTGTAACGCATGGGCATGGGATCTTTATCCAGTTCTACAATAGAACGACGAACAACAAGGGTAAGAGGACCGTTTTGTCCGTTATAGTTCATTTGAGAGGAGATTTCCATGTTGCGAGGGAAGTTCTTTACCTCTTTTACGCGAGATGCGGATGGGTCGAACATGGCGCTCGGTTTTTTACCAGTCATCGGGCTGGAGCCCATCGGGGTAATACATTTTTCATCCCGTCCGAAGAATGCGGTCATGTCGATTAATAATGTGTCACCCTTGCTGGCTTTCACCTCGAAAGTCTTCATGATCGGGTCATTGAAGTTCCGCTTGAAAGACGGGGCGATAGGATCACCTTCCCTTAACACGTCTTCGCAAAGCACGGAGTGCATGTATACGTTCGTGGAATCCGTAGAGAAACGTACCATGAACGGATCGTCGATCATCTGGCCTGCCACGAAATCGGTAGGGGCGCTGGTTTCAGAAAGACGATTGGCAATCAAGTAGATCTTGTCCAAATTACGAGACTGGATTGCCCACATTAAGGTTCCTTTTGGGGTGTAGTAAGCATCAATAACTCCCGGTAAGTGCTTAGCTCCTTTCACTTGCTTGTCGAAAGCAGATTCTTTAGGAGCGGGAGGTGTTGCGGTCTGTTCGGTTTTTGCTTTTTTCTTCTTTTTCTTGAAAGGGAAAGCTTGTGCCGTGGACCCTGCAAGTAGTGACAGGGTGACAACCGCGAGTAAAATTTTCCTCATAGTTCTCTTCGTTTAATCAATTAATTATATCTCATTTATTAGATTTGTGTACATATGTGTAATGTTTTCAACAGCGAGCGAAGGTATGTAAAAAAGAATCGAATTTATCTTACCGTTTTGTTAAAGTTTCATCCGAAAGACGATTATTATTGTACCTTTGCAGGCAATGAATCTTAAAAACAGATAAAATGAGTTCGGAAACCATATTTTTTATCATTGTTGTTTTCCTGTGCTTGGATTTCGTGTTGGAGAGAGTATTGGAGTCTTTGAATTCTAAACATATGTCTCCCGTGTTACCTGATAGTCTGAAGGGAATTTATGAAGAGAAGGAATACAGTCGGTTTCAATCCTACAAACGGGAAAACGGGAGGTTGGATAGTTGGAGTTCGGGGGTTGGCTTTGTCGTGATGATCGTGTTTCTTGTGGCAGGAGGTTTCGGGTGGTATAATAGTTGGGTGGTTTCTTTGACGGATAGTGTGGTCTGGCAGACTATCTTTTTCGTGGTGGGGCTTTCCGTGGTATCTTCCGTGTTGGATATACCTTTTGATTATTATGCGACTTTCCGGATAGAGGAGAAGTATGGTTTTAACAAGACTACGAGGCGGGTCTATTGGTTGGATACGGTGAAAGAGTTGTTCCTTTCGTTGGTGTTGGGAGGGGTTTTGTTGGCACTTGTGGTGTGGTTCTACACGTGGGCGGGGACTTATTTTTGGTTGTACGCTTGGGGAGCCGTTACCCTGTTTTCCGTGTTTATGGCTATGTTTTACTCGCAACTGATCGTACCTTTGTTTAATAAGCAGACTCCTTTACAGGAAGGTTCGTTGAGGAATAAGATACAGGCTTTTGCGGGAAAAGTCGGGTTCAAATTGGATAATATATACGTGATTGACGGGTCGAAACGCTCCACGAAAGCAAATGCTTATTTCACGGGGCTGGGACCTAAAAAGCGGGTTGTCTTGTATGACACGTTGATTGACGAGTTAACGGAAGAGGAAATTGTGGCCGTGCTGGCTCATGAGGTTGGGCATTACAAGAAACGGCACACGTTGCGTTCAATGGTGGTTTCCGTGATACAGATGGGAGTGCTTTTCTGGTTGTTTTCCTTGTGCGTGAATAACGTGGCTTTGTCAGAGGCGCTGGGTGGAGACCGGGTATACTTCCAGTTGGGATTAATCGCTTTTGCCATTTTGTATTCTCCCGTGAATTTGATTTTGGGAATCGGGATGAACGTGTGGTCCCGGAGTAACGAGTACGAGGCAGATGCTTTCGCGGCTCGGTATTACGAGGGTGATTATCTGGTGTCCGGTTTGAAAAAAATATCGGTGAAGTCGTTAAGTAACTTGACGCCCCATCCTTTGTACGAGTATGTCTATTATTCTCATCCGTCATTATTGAAACGGATAGATGCTATAAAACGTATTCACGAATAAAAATATAAACGAATGAAAGCTATTATTATTACTATCGGGGACGAGATTCTGTTAGGACAGATTCTGGACACGAATTCACAATATATTTCGAGGCAGTTGACCCGCTTGGGGGCCGAAGTGGCGGATATTTTGTCTATTGCCGATCAGAGGGAGGAAATTTGGCAGTGGGTGGATTACGCGATGAAACAGGCGGAACTGATCATAGTGACCGGGGGATTGGGACCAACAAAAGATGACGTGACGAAAAAGGTGCTGGCAGAATATTTCGATACTCGCTTGGTGATGAATGAAGACGTGTTGAGATGGATCGGGAAGTTGCTGGAGAACGGGGGAATGAGGATGAACGAGGGAAATCGTAGTCAGGCTATCTTACCGGAATCGGCCAAAATTCTTTACAATCGCAAAGGAACGGCTTCCGGGATGTGGTTTGAACGGGACGGAAAGGTATTGGTGTCTCTGCCGGGTGTTCCTTTCGAGATGGAGGATTTGATGATCCAGAGCGTGATCCCGGAATTGCAGCGCTTGTATCCACACTTACATCTGGATTACAGGATGTTGAAAGTGTATGACATCCCGGAATCGGAGTTGGCTCTTTTGTTGGAGAAATGGGAAGAACATTTGCCGGAAGGGTTCAGTCTGGCTTACCTGCCGTCGCCGGGATTTGTGAAGTTGCGTCTGACGGCTAAGGGGGATCAGGTTTTTAACTTGGATGCCCGTTACGATAGCTTGAAAGAGGCTCTTGAAGGACAGCGTTACACAGAAGGAGAGAATGGCGGGACAGAACGGGAACTTGGGGAATTACTGATGTTGAAGGGAAAAACGATTGCCACGGCAGAGAGTTGCACGGGTGGAAATATCGCGGCTCAGCTCACGTCGATAGCCGGTTCTTCTGCCTACTTTAGAGGGAGCATAGTGGCGTATGCCAATGACGTGAAGGAAGGAGTGCTGGGAGTTCGTCCTGAAAGTTTGGAACAATTCGGAGCAGTCAGTGAACCCGTGGTACGGCAGATGGCAGAAGGAGCCCGCCGTTTGGTCGGGACGGATTATGCCGTTTCTACTTCCGGAATTGCCGGGCCGACTGGCGGTACGGCCGAGAAGCCGATAGGAACCGTGTGGATCGGGGTTGCCGGACCGGAAAGAACGATTGCCCGCAAGTTCGTGTTCTCGTTTACCCGTGAAAGAAATATTGGTAAGGCCACGATGAAGGCGATTGAAATGGTTATCGAAGAAGTGCGTAACGGGGCAGTAAATAAATGAATTGTTTATAAAGTGAATCCGTCGTGAATCATAGTAAAAAGGCGGGTCTCGGTAAACTTTTTTGTATTTCATGTTCCTATTTCGAAAATATAAATTACATTTGCACATCTCACTCAGAAAATAATACAACGTGTAGCGACGCTGAAGGTATTATAAAGCCTCCGGTGCGTGGCTATGCGTAGTGTTAAATTTTGGGTGAGATCTTAATTTACAGTCCGGAGGCTTTTATGTTTTGTATGTAATGTAAATAATACATATAGATATTGTTCGTAGGGTAACAATTTTAAAATTCTAATTTCACTAAAATAGCGGGGCCGTGACGGTTACCCGCTTTTCTTTTGTGCTTGGCAGGAATTTTGTTATATTTGAGAAATAAATCTTTGCTATGAGAAAGTTTACATTGTTACTATTTTTCGTTGTTCTTTGGTCGTTTTCTTACGCTCAGATGGGTGGAGAACAATATTTTGTTGATATACATGGTGATTTGCGTTATGAATCTCGGGATAGATTTCAAGCATCACTTTCCACGAATATCTTCGGGGATAAGGTTTACAAGGATAATCGGGGAAACGAGGTGAAGTATTCGAAGACGATGTGGGAGAAGGTGCCGGGGAAGGATAGACCTTATTTTGAAGATTTCTTGTTCTCTGAACTGATACATAAATATCGGGATCGGAGAAACGTGCATGAGGTGTATGAAATCGATATTTTTGGAGATGCACGATACCGGAATAATCAGGGACAATCCATGACATTAAGGCGGAATATCATGGGGGAGTTGGAATATTCCAGTAACGAGTTTCGAGCCACGTTAGGAAAAGATATTTTTGAAAATGTAATATATAAGGATAACCGGGGAAATAAGGTTACCTATTCAAAAGAGTTTCTTGGTAAGCTCCGAAAAGGAAGGCATAGAGGAGACAGGAATATTGAAGAGTTTTTGTTGTTAGGATTGGCCAAAGATGTCGGAAAAAAGAGAAATTACACGGAAGAGTACACCGTGGATATATTCGGAAATGTTGAATATAAGAATAGCGAGGGACGTCGGGTTTCGATAAAAAAAGATATGTTTGACAGTTTCGAGTATAAGGATAACCAGGGGGTAAGTCTTTCTATCTGGAAGGATATTTTTGACCATGTGCAGGTAAATGATGGCAGGGGAAATAAAGTGGATGTCGGAAGAGATATTTTCGGAGATCTCCAGGTGAAAGATAATAAGGGAAATAAATGGAGCGTGGAACGGGATATATTCGGGGATTTGAAGTTTCGTCATAATTATAAAGAGTGTGCAACCTTGAAGAAGAATATTTTTGATGAGAGAGAATATTCCGATAATAAGGGGAATAAAGTCAAGTATTCGAAGGAATCGTGGGATAAGATGATAAAGAGGTTCGGGGATGACGAGAAGGTTTTTTCGATGTTGTTAAAAAAGTTTTTTGGGTCATTCTAGGTGTAGACGAGGTTGGAGATGAAAAGGCGGGATTGTCTTGTTGATATCCCATAGACTTGTCCTCGGAGTGTCTTTACGCCTTTTTGGCATATGGTTTGGATTTTGTCATGTAAGTGACGATAATGATAGCGTGACATGACAATAAAGCAGGTACGTGTGTAGAGGTTTTGGTGTATAATTTTTTTTTTTTGTATTCTTAGTTTTGGCTTTGTAGTTATGTTTTTGTTAATTTTTTGTCTTTAGTTAATAGAAAAATACTATTGTTGGCATAATATTTGTTAATGATTTTCTTATTTGAATTGGTATAAAGTTAATTAAAATTTTTAATGTGATTTTTTTCTATGGGAGTGTAACATTTTTAAACGAGACCCCGTATTTCGAATGTTATTTAGGATTAGCTTAGATATATAACAAGCAAACAATAGTTAACAAACAGATGATGAATATGAAAAAGACGTTTATTTTGTTATTTGTAGCGATTCTGCCGTTATTGGCTAGCGCACAAAAAGAAGAAGTTAAGGTGACTGTGGTAGAAGAGGAATCAACAGCTCCTTGGCGTGGTTTTGTTACCAATGGATTTTGGGATAACTGGTTTATTTCAATAGGTGCTGGCGGACAAGTTTATTTTGGCGAGTATGATAGTAAGGATGATTTCGGGCGTCGGATTACCCCGACATTTGATTTTTCCGTGGGAAAATGGTTGATGCCGACATTAGGAGTTCGGGCTCAAGTTGGTGGTTTCACGTTAAAAGGTTTGACGACTGATCCTGCTAATATTTACGCTAAGGGTCCTTCTCGTGTAGACGGATATTATAAACAAAAATGGCAACAGTTTAACGTGCATGTTGATGGGTTATTGAATCTTTCTAACTGGATTGGCGGTTACCGTACGGATCGTTTCTACGAGGCAGTTCCGTTTGCCGGTTTTGGTATGATTCATGGTTGTTCTTCCGTGGACAACACGAAGTTCATGTTCGTGGCAGGTTTGATCAATAAGATGCGTTTATCTAACGCTTTTGACTTTAACATTGAAATCAAGGGTAGTTTGGTTCCTCAGGCATTTGACGGTGATACCGGCGGCAGCAAGGGAGAAGGTATTTTGGGTGTAACAGCCGGATTTACTTATAAATTCAATCAGCGTAATTTTAGAAGAGAGAAACCGACGGAAATCATTTCTACCGGAGTTTCACCAGAAATGTTGAGTGCTGCCGAGGCTAAATTGGCGGAGCAAATTCGCCGGGCAGATCGTTTGCAGGATGAGTTGAATCAAGCTCGTAAGGCTCAACCGCAAGTTGTTAAAGAGGTAAAAGCAGCCCCGTTGGCTATTTTCTTCAATATCAACAAAGCAAACATTACCGCCAAGGAAATGATTAACTTGAAATACTACGCAGAGATTATCAAGAATAATCCGAATCAAGTTTATCGAGTTACCGGATATGCAGACAAAGCAACAGGTACTCCTGCTTACAATCAGAAGTTAAGCGAGAAACGTGCTCAGAACGTGGCAGACGCTTTAGTGAAGAAATTTGGTGTTAAGGCCAGTCAATTGCAAGTCGTTGGCAAGGGTGGGGTTGACAATCTTTACGAGGGTGGAGTTCAATTGAGCCGCGTGGTTATCGTTGAATGATATTAAGACTACATAACTACTAACCATTTATACATTTTAGAGGCCGGGGTAAAGGGTGATACTTTTATCCCGGTCCTATTTTATAGCTCTTGCGGTTTTATATAACTTTTAGCTTTTCGCTTTCAGCTTTTCGCTTAATTAGTTGTATCTTTGCCCGTGAATAATTAAAAAACAGAGAAATGATAACAAAGAATAAGTTTGTAACCGTGAGTTACGAGTTGAGAACGGCAGCGGATGCAGAACCCATTGAGATAGCTGACGAGAAAACCCCCTTGGAGTTTATTTGTGGTCAAGGGCAAACGCTGGAATATTTCGAAATGAACCTGTTGAATTTGAACACGGGAAATTCTTTCGATTTTCATATTCCGTCAGCTAACGCTTACGGTGAGGTGAACGAGGACATGATTGTAGAGTTACCTAAAGATATATTTGCGGAAGTTGAGGCGGAAGAATTGATCCCCGGAAACGTGCTGCCAATGCAGGATAGTTTAGGACGTCACCTGAACGGGACAATCGTTACCGTGGGCGACGATACGGTGACCATGGATTTTAATCACCCTATGGCCGGCAAAGATTTGTTTTTCAAAGGTAAGGTGTTGGCAGTAAGAGACGCTACTGATGAAGAACTGGAAAGCTTACATTCTCACAAATGTGGCGGTTGCCACGGTTGTGGGTCTGATGGCGGTTGTGGGTCAGAACACTCTTGTGGTGACGGTTGCTGCCACTAATCAATTGAAAATGGAAAGTTGAAAATGGAAAATTGGGATAATCAAGTCTTGATTTTCCATTTTTTATGCAGTCCCAAAGTTCAATCCATATTGATTTTTGAATATTAGAAGTGTTGTTCTCCTTCATTTTCATTTGTTATGAACACGATTGGTAAGTTATATACGTTAACCTCTTTTGGCGAATCACATGGGGAGGCGCTGGGAGGGGTGATTGACGGGTGTCCGGCGGGATTCCCCTTGTCGGTGGACGAGATTCAGTATGAGTTGGACCGAAGGAGACCGGGGCAGTCTTCCGTGACTACTTCGAGAACGGAAGAGGATCGTGTGGAAATACTTTCGGGTGTATTCGAAGGTGTGACGACAGGCTCTCCTATTGGTTTTATTGTGCGGAATAAGGATCAACGGAGCCGGGATTATGACGAGATAAAAGATTTATTCCGTCCGTCTCACGCTGACTATACGATGCAAGCGAAATATGGCATCCGGGATTACCGGGGCGGGGGACGTTCGTCAGCCCGGGAACACGTGGTTCGTGTGGTGGGGGGAGCAGTGGCTCGTCAGGTTTTGAAAAGATTGGGTATTTTCATTCATGGTTACACGTCTCAGGTGGGGCCGATCGTGTTGAATAAAACTTATCACGAGCTAAATTTGGAGGAAACAGATGCCAATGTGGTACGTTGTCCCGATTCAGTGATAGCGAGGGAAATGGAATTGTTTATTCGGAAAGTACAGGAGGAACACGATAGTGTGGGAGGAGTGGTGAGCTGTGTTATTCGAGGTGTCCCTGTCGGGGTGGGAGAACCTGTGTTTGAACGTTTTCAGGCCCGATTGGGATATTACATGATGGGAATTAATGCGGCGAAAGGTTTTGAGTATGGAGAAGGATTCCATGCTGCAAGTATGCGGGGGAGCGAGCATAATGATGCTTTCGTGATGAGAAACGGGCAAGTGAGGACCTTGACAAATCATGCCGGGGGAATTCTGGGAGGAATCACTAGTGGGGAAGATATTTATTTTCGGGTTGCTTTTAAGCCTGTGGCAACGATCGGGCAGGAGCAACAAACCGTGAATCGTTTCGGGGAAGAGGTGACTTTCATTGCTCGGGGACGTCATGATCCATGCGTGGTGCCTCGTGCGGTTCCTGTGGTGGAGGCGATGGCTGGTATGCTGGTATTGGATATGATGCTGGAGGCTGGGAAAGTACCCTATCGAGTATGAAAGAAGTAAATATTTTTTTGACAATAAGTTTGTTTAGGATGATATTCTTTATTAATTTTGTTGGAAATTAAATATCAGTGTTATGGCAAGTATTAGAAGATTGAAGAAAGATGTTGATTATTTGACTTTCGCGGTAATCGCCGATTGTATGAATTACAATTCTAGCGTGGGGAAGAGTGAGCCGGAAGTTGTTAACATCGTGAAAAAGATGGTTGAATATAGAAATGAAACGAGAAGTAAAATTTCTGCTCGTAAATCATTTAATGATAAGAAAGAAGCTAGATCTTATTATAAAGGAATATCTATCGATCTATTGAAAACAGTAGACGGAGAATTTACCCGTTTGAGCGAGTTGGTAAAACAGAACGCTTAAATGATGATTGCCCCCAAATGTTTGAGCTACCACGTTCTGTGGTAGCTCTTTTTGATGATGAACGACGAAATTGTATTACCGGGAATCGGTAAGATAAAGGTGAGACGGGGAAAGAATATCCGTTTCCTCTCGGTGCGAATTGCACCGGGTAGAGGCGTGTGGGTAAACGTACCCTTCGGGGTAAGCGGACGGCAGGTAGAGGAATTCGTGCATACACAACGAGATTGGATAGAGCAGAATTTGGCGAAGATCAAAGTTTACGAGAAAGACACGGGGGTGGGGTTAGGTATGGATTCCGAGGTAAAGACGAAGTTTCATGTACTGAAAGTGCTTGCCTGTGATGAGCAGCATCCATACTATAAGATCGAGGGGAAGGAAATCCGTCTATATATTCCTCGTGGTACGGCATACTCGAAAATTGCTCCCTACGTGGAGAATTTCTTGGTAGAGATTTATCGTATGGAGAGCAAGCGTTACTTGCCGGGACGAGTAAGGGAACTGGCAGTGCAGTTCGGTTTTCGTTACCGGGCATTGTCTTTTCGGAATAATATATCGAACTGGGGGAGTTGTTCGGTGGACGATAATATTAGCCTGAATGTGAAATTGATGAAATTGCCGGATGAGATTATTGATTACGTGATTCTGCACGAGTTATGTCATACGGTTGAAAAGAATCATTCCAGTAATTTTTGGGCGTTGATGGAAAAAGTGTGTCCCGGGTGTATGCAATTACGTCGTAGGTTGCGTCAGTATAATACCAGAGTTTGAACGGTATTTTTTCTTCACGGCTTGCTAGCCAGAACGTGAGAATGAACACGATTCCCAACATAAATAATAACATTTCGACTCTTTTCATGATACAAGTTTTAATATACGTTTTATGCTGAAATGTGGCCAAATGTTACGTTTTCGGGTGTTTTTTATTGGTATATTTGTAAATGTTGGGAAAAGAGGAATCCAGCTTGAGGTTTATTCGTTATATTTGGTCGTTATTTCTTAAATAAGTGAAGACAATGGAAGGACAATATTGTTATCAATACCCTCGTCCGGCGGTGACCACGGATTGCGTGATTTTCGGATTTGATGGGGAGGTGTTGAAGGTGTTATTGGTGGAACGGGGTGGAGAACCTTATAAAGGTTGCTGGGCATTTCCGGGAGGGTTCCTGAATATGGATGAGACGACGGATGAATGTGCCGTGCGGGAATTGGAAGAAGAAACGGGATTGAAAGATGTGTTTGTAGAGCAATTACAGGCTTTTTCCGATATAGATCGGGATCCCCGGGGACGAACAATTACGGTGGCTTATTATGCTTTGGTGAATCCCGTGGGGATGAACGTGGCCGGATATGACGATGCGGCAGATGCTCAATGGTTCGCTTTGTCAGATATGCCTTCTCTGGCTTTTGATCATGAACACGTGTTGCAGGTCGCATTACATCGTTTGGCATTGAAAGTTTATTTACAATTGAACGGGATCGAGAAACTAGATGAACATTTCAAGGGATTTGACTTGAAACGTTTGCAAAATTTGATTCCTAATAAGTTATAGGATATATGGATAGATTGGAAATCGTTGAGGCAGATATTACCACGTTGGATGTGGATGCAATCGTGAACGCAGCGAATACTTCCTTGCTGGGAGGTGGAGGAGTTGACGGGGCTATTCACAGGGCAGCCGGGAAAGAGTTGTTGGCGGAATGTCGGACGTTGAACGGATGCCGAACCGGGGAGGCGAAAATTACAAAAGGATATAATCTGAAGGCTCGTCACGTGATTCACACGGTAGGACCGGTTTATTCTGACGGGCGACAGGGGGAACCGGAGTTGCTGGCGGCATGTTACCGGAATAGTCTTGCCTTGGCCGTGGAGAACGGTTTGAAAACCATCGCTTTTCCTCTGATCAGTACGGGTGTGTACGGTTATCCGTTGGAGGAGGCGACCCCGATAGCTTTGCGTGAGATCAAGACCTTCTTGGAGACACATCCGGATTTCGAGCGGGTGATTGTTGCTTGTTTTAGTCGTAAGGCTTATGATTTGTATATGCAATTGACAATGGAATAATGACAATAATTTGTAACCTTTAAGCCTGTTGACCTTAACAAAACGAATGTTTGTTGGGAAATTAATTTATAAACAGTAATTTTGTCTGAAAGATTTATAAAAAACAGATATTATGCAAGAGATAGTAAAAGAGATACGTGACGTTTTGTCGGAAGTGAAATATCCCGGCACTTCGAAGAGTATCGTTGCACTGGATATGGTGCAGAATATAAAGGCTGAGGACGGTAAGGTGGATTTCCGCTTGGTATTCCAAAAGTCCAATGACCCGTTCGTGGGAACGGTGAGAAAGAAATGTGAATCTCTGTTGAAAGAGAAATTAGGATATACAACCGTGGAGATTGAGACCGTGTTCGTACATGACTTGGAGAAACCTTTGGCCTTGGAGAAGGTGAAACATATTGTTGCCGTGTCTTCGGGTAAAGGGGGAGTCGGTAAATCAACGGTAGCTTCAAACTTGGCGGTTGCCTTGGCTAAATTGGGGTATAAAGTCGGGTTGGTGGATGCTGATATTTATGGACCTTCCATGCCGAAAATGTTCGGGTGTGAGGATGCCAGTCCTTATATGGTAGAAGTAGGAGGTAAGGAGTTGATCGAGCCGGTTGTGAAGTATGGAGTGAAGTTGTTGTCGATTGGTTTCTTCGTGGACCCCGATTCTGCAACCGTGTGGAGAGGACCGATGGCTTCCAATGCTTTAAAACAGATGGTAGAAGGCGGTTTCTGGGATGAACTGGACTTTATGCTGATTGACCTTCCTCCGGGAACAAGTGATATTCACTTGACTTTGGTACAAACCGTAGCTTTGAGTGGTGCAATCGTGGTTAGTACACCACAACAGGTGGCTTTGGCTGACGCCGTGAAGGGAATCAATATGTTTGAATCTCCGGGAATACAAGTTCCCGTGTTGGGATTGGTTGAGAATATGTCTTGGTTTACTCCTGCTGAGTTACCGGATAATAAATACTATATCTTCGGTAAAGAGGGAGCCAAGAAACTTGCTGACGAGAAGGGGTTGCGTCTTTTGGGACAAATTCCAATCGTGCAGAGTATTATGGAAGGAGGCGAGAATGGTAGCCCGGTTGCCTTGGATGAAGATAGTGTCACCGGACAGGCGTTTATAGAATTGGCTCGTAATGTAGCTCACGCTGTGGATGAAACAGGAGAGACCGCAAAACGAGTTCGGGTAACGAAATAATGGAGAAAGGGGCTTGAAAAAGCCCCTTTCAAATTCTTTTACACGTTGCATTTATACAAATCACGGCAAACGTGATAAATTCTGCCACGGCTACTGCTAGCCAGATCCCTTTGACTCCTAACCATAATGGCAGGAGGAAGAAACAGATTACGGGTAATATGATTCCTCTTAAAACGGTAAATATCGTTGCTAGTCGTGACTTTTCGATACTCATGTAATACCCGATAGTGGTGATGTTGATTCCGAAGAAAACATAGCATATCGAAAAAAAGGGAATTCCATATACGGCATACTTCCAGGCATAGTTTGTGTGGTCCGCAATGAACAGAGATGCGATTTGTTCCCGTAGTAAAATCGTGAGGACCAAGAAAAACAAGCCTGTTGCAATTGTTGCAATCAATGCCAGCCGGAGTGCTTGTTGCGCACGTCCGTGTGCTGCATACCCGTGGTTGAAACTGATAATGGGTTGTGCCGATTGGATAATGGCATTGAAAACCATAAATATGATCGGGAAGAAGTAACACATGATACTGAATGCCGCCACTCCATACGTGCCGAGATAACTTACGAACACGTAGTTTCCGGTTAACATCATCACTCCGATGGCAGCCTCTCCCAGGAATGCCGAGAATCCCAGACGAATGATATATCCGCTATTACGTGCCGTGAGTTGTATACTCTTCCAGCTGAACTTTAATTTGCCGAGACGAACACGAGGTGAATAACGTAATAAATAGGCAACCATGAGAATACATCCCACGATTTCACCGATACCGGTAGCCACGGCGGCTCCCGTCAATCCCCATTTATACACAAATATAAATAGATAGTCGAGTACAATATTAATTACCGTGGAGATTGTCATACACCACATGGCTATTTTAGGTCCGTCAATACGGGTGAAGAAGGTAAGCACGCAGAGTGCCGTTTGGAACGTGGCAAAAGCGGCATAAGCAATCAGGTATTCCCGTGCCAGCTCGATAATATCTTCGGGTGCTCCGAGGATTCGAGCGACAGATGTCGGGAAAGCCATGACAAGGATAGATACTAACGTCATGCCGATAAAAGAAACAAGCGTTGCTTGCGTGGCGTTAATGTTAGCCACACGTTCTTTACCCTGGGCTAGGTTGATTGATGCCACGATTGCCCCGCCCATACCAAACATTAATCCCATTCCGGCAGCGAACACGAATAATGGGGCGGCAATATTTACCGCGGCTAAAGCGTCGCTACCAATTCCACGACCGACGAAAACCCCGTCGGTGATCACGAATAAAGCCGAGAAAACCATACCCAGCAAGGTCGGGAATAGTTGTTTACAGAACAACTGTCCGACTTTCATTGAACCAAAATCTATACTGTCTCGTTGCATGTATATATAATTTTTTTAGCTCGGCAAAGGTAGGTCGAATAAAACGGAGAAAAATTAACATATGATAATTACGGATTATTTTGTGTACTTTTGTCGTAAAATAATGAATAAAGGGAGATTTTAGAATGTTGAAAAGTGCAAATGGAGTGCAGATGTTTGGAGACGTGGCACGGCGTAAACGCTATTTTTATGCTCTGTTGATGATTTTGCTGATGATTGGAGCTGCTGAATTGTTGATGGAAAGAGAGATTATTTTCCCGGAGATGGCTGCTTTGACAATTGGGATGTGGATCGTGGATAAGCGAGTGTGGAGAGTGAGCCGGATCGGTATGGTCGTACTCATGACCCTGGGTGCCATTGCGGGGGTATGTATTGTGCGTTATTCTCCTTTCCCGTTACTTGCTAACCTGATGTTTGCGTTTGCTTTTGCTGCAATCTGCCTCACGTTATCCCGTGCGACTCTGGTACCGCAGATTTCAGCTTGTATGTTACCCGTGTTATTGGAAACGGAGAGTTGGGTCTATCCGGTAGCCGTGTTTATTATGTCGGTTATTGTTGTTGGAGGACAATGGGGAATGGAGAGAATGGGGTTACGGGAGAAGATTACTTACACGTTTGTGAGTGTAAATTGGAGGGAGGCTTTGGTACGGTGGGCGTTTTTATTGATGACGGTGGCAGTGGTTGTATTACTAGCTGTTTACACGGAGAATTTGTATTTTATTCTTCCCCCGTTAATCGTGACTTACGTGGAGTTTGCCAATTCAAAAGCCGGATTTCGTAATCGTCCCGTGCAAGTTTTATTGGTATTGTTTACGGCAGCCGTTGTCGGAGTGTTCTTTCAGGTCGTGGGACATGGGTACCTGCATTTACCTGAAGTTGTGGTCGTGTTTCCGATTTTTATTTGTATGTTCTTTTTGTTTGAATTCCTGGAAAAGTTTTTTGCCCCGGCGGGAGCTGTTGCCTTGATTCCGATGATTGTTCCCGAAGAGGGTTTATTTTGGCTGCCTTTGCAGGTGCTTGTGGGTGCTACGTTGTTTATCGGCTTGGCAATGATCTGTTTTCAGCGTTGTCTGCGCTGGCCTCGAGCACAGCTAATCGTGTGTCTGGTTCCACCTTTTATAAGGGATTTGAGGAAGAGGAGTTTGTAAGATTTATAAGGTTCATAAAGGTTATAAAGTACCCCACTAGGGAGTCACAACTTTACAAACCTTATGAACCTTATAAACTTTATGAACGAAAAGGGCTTTTCGCCCTTTATTTAATGTCTTGCTCTCGCTTTGATGATTTCGAAGAAATCTGCTGCTTTCAGGGATGCACCACCGATAAGTCCACCATCCACGTCCGGATTAGAGAAAATAGCATCGGCATTTCCAGCGTTACAGCTTCCTCCGTAAAGGATTGAAGTTTCGTCAGCTACGGCTTGTCCGTATTTCTCTGCTACAACAGAACGGATGAAGGCGTGCATTTCTTGTGCCTGATCGGGAGTAGCGGTTTTACCAGTACCGATAGCCCAAACCGGTTCGTAAGCGATTACCACGTGAGCAAATTGTTCCGGGGTAAGATTGAAGAGTCCCTCAGTCAACTGTTGTTTCACAACTTCGAAATGTTTCTCGGTTTCTCTTTCTTCCAACACTTCACCCACGCAGAAGATGATTTCCAATTTGCTTTCTAGGGCTTGTGCAACCTTCTTCACGAGAATAGGGCTTGTTTCGCCATAGTAACTTCTTCTTTCGGAGTGTCCTAAGATCACGCATTTTGCTCCGGTGGATGCGATCATTTCGGCTGAGATTTCACCCGTGTAGGCTCCGGCTTTTTCCGTTGCACAGTTTTGTGCAGCAACCATAATGGAAGATTCCGTAATGTTATGAGCCACTTTTGCCAAGTGGATAAAGGGAGTACCGAGAACAACGAGAACGCCTTCCCCGCCTTCTTTATATCTCACGTAATCATTCACTTCTCTAGCCAATTCAACTCCTTCAGCGAAGGTTTTGTTCATTTTCCAGTTACCTGCTACAATCTTTTTTCTCATATCTTTATGTTTTGAATTGTTTGTGCTTAATTGTTTCTTTTCCCTTTTCTACGTGGAATCAGTAAATATGCTACAAAGAAAAGAAGGATAATGGAGTAAACCAAATAAATTCGTTGCATTTGTTCCCTTGAATACATGCAATAAGCTGTCAAGTCGGTATCCTGTAATTCTTTCACGTCGGGAACATCTTTTCCGGCCCATTTGTCGAGAATTGTGCCTTCCCGGAGGATGATCACGCCGGGATTGGAGCGAATCATGGTTTTTAACTGAATCTCGTCAGCTGTACAAAATTCGTAGGGAACGTGATACCGCTTTTTATATGTTTCAATGTCTCGTTCCGAGGATGAGGTTAACCCATAGAAACGAATTCCTTTCTCTTGGGCATACTCTGCCAGTCGGTTGATGGCGGGTTGGTATTGCACGTCACTCTGGGTAAGGTTGTATGCTACGGCGAGGATCGTGTGATTATCATCTTCTAGGATTTCTTCTGTGATGTTACCAAGTGTGGGGTGTTCGATTATAAGATCATGAATCGGTGTGATATACCCTTTCTTTACCAGTCGCTCCGAGCTACTTTCGTATTCCCAGTTCAGCGTGTCTTGCCACGGGTAGTTTTCTTCCGTGAAAGACAGGACTTCTCCGGTTTGCTTGTTTTTGTACTTTAACGTGACTTCGTATTGATCCGGTTCGGTTCCTTCGGGAAGTCTCATGCCTTCTGTGATGTTTTTGCCGACAGCGTAAGGACGGAAATCCAGTACGGGCAGGTGACGATAGCAATAAACGGAAAGACATAACATTCCGGCTCCTGCCAAGGCTAGAAACGAGAATTGTCCCACCAAGGGAAGCGATGATTTGTATTCTTTGCGGTACACGAAGATCATGATGGCCAATAGGAGCAAAATGATATTCTTCCAAAAGGTTTGCCAGTTTGTTAGGATCATGGCATCCCCGAAACAACCGCAGTCACTCACAGGATTCGTCAGTGCCAACACGAGGGTCAACGGGGTGAAAAAAGCCATAAATAATAGGGAACCCCATGCCATACGGGATACCCATAAATTGAACAACAGGGCGATTCCGATCAAAAATTCTGTCAGAGAGAGGGCGAAAGAGAAAAACAACGTGGTTGCGTTCATCCAGCCCATACCGAAAGCGTTGAAGTAGTCAGTGAATTTGTAATCAGATCCTAACGGGTCAATTCCTTTCACGAATCCGGAATAGATGAATACTATCCCGACAATAATCCTGCACAGGTTTTTGACGAGTCTCATGTTTGTTTATTTTCCGGTTAGACCTTACTCTTGCTCCACGACAAGGCGAATCAACCCGAAAACGGCGTAATTTACCATGTCGAAGTAATTTGCATCGATACCTTCCGATATGATCGTGGTACCTTGGTGATCTTCTATCTGTTTTGTACGGTTGATCTTCATTAGAATCAAGTCGGTGTACGAGCTGACCCGCATTTCCCGCCAGGCTTCATCGTAATCGTGATTCTTGGCAAGCATCAGTTCCTTTGCTTTGTGAAAATAATTCTGATACAGGCGAAGGACTTCATCTTGGGGGGTGTCGTTACCCGGTCCGAGTTGGAGTTGGATCAATCCCATAATGGAATAGTTGATGATTCCGATAAATTCGGGAACAATGCCTTCCCCGACTTTGGTGATCCCCTTTTCTTCAATACTGCGTATACGGTTTGCTTTGATATATATCTGGTCCGTGATGGAGGTGGGACGGAGTATTCTCCAAGCTGTCCCGTAATCCTGCATTTTCTTCACGAAGATATCCTGACATATATCTATCACTTTATCATATTCTTGTGCTGTATTTGGCATACTCTATTTATTTTTGATAATGAAATCTGAAAAATAAATTGTTAATTTGTCCTGTAAAAGTACTCAAATAATTGAATATTGGAAATCGAAAGTTGAAAATTATGACACATATAACGATCGGAGCAGAAAAGGTTAGTTTGGAGAAACCCGTGGTGATGGGGATCTTGAACGTGACACCGGATTCTTTTTATGACGGGGGAAAGTACACGAGTGAATTGAAGATCATGGAACGGGTGGATGAAATCGTGGAACAAGGTGCCGGGATTATTGATGTCGGGGCATATTCAACCCGTCCGGGGGCTGCGTTCGTGGATGCTCAGGAGGAGTTATCCCGGTTGAGTTTTGCCGTGGAATTGATTCGTAAGTACCACCCGCATCTTCCAGTATCGATCGACACGTTCCGGGCCGATGTGGCCAAAGAGATCAGTCATTGTCTCGGACCGATAATCATTAATGATATTTCCGGGGGAACGATGGATGATAAGATGTTCGAGACTGTGGCAGAATTAGGACTTCCTTATATCATGATGCATATTCAGGGAACACCTCAGGATATGCAGGTAAACCCTCATTATGATGACGTCGTGCGTGAGGTTCGGGAGTTTTTTACGGAACGGATTGCTCGTTTAAATGCTCTGGGATTTAATAATATAATATTGGATCAAGGATTTGGTTTTGGAAAGACCGTGGCTCATAATTACGAGTTGATGGATAAAATGGATTCCTTCCTAGATTTGGGTTATCCTTTATTGGTGGGGATATCCCGGAAATCAATGATCTGGCGTTTACTGGAGATTACACCCCAAGAAGCATTAAATGGAACAACCGTACTGAATACGATCTCCCTGTTGAAGGGAGCGCATATTCTCCGGGTTCATGATGTGCGAGAAGCCGTGGAAACCGTGAAAATCGTGGAGACAATGAAAATGAGTGTATAAACTTTACGAACTATTTCAGTTGTTTGTAGAATAGCGGGTGGATGACCTGCCATAGTACAATTCCGGCGGTGACGGATATGTTGAATGAATGTTTGGTTCCGAACTGGGGGATCTCGATACAGTCATCCGAAAGATCAACTACTTCCTGTTGCACGCCTTTTACCTCGTTTCCGAAGATGAAAGCATATTTTCGTCCGTTTTCGATGGAAAATTGTTCCAGAGAAATACTGTTCTCCACTTGTTCCACGGATAGAATCGTGTACCCCTCGTTTTTCAATGCCTGAACCGCATCGGTGGTTTCTTCGAAATACTCCCAGTCCACGCTTTCTTCTGCTCCGAGGGCCGTTTTGTGTATTTCCCGATGGGGTGGTGTTGCCGTGATACCACAAAGATATATCTTGGAAAGCCGGAAAGCGTCGGATGTGCGGAATACGGAACCGATATTATTCAAGCTGCGTACGTTGTCCAGTACAACCACGATTGGGAGTTTTTCAGCGTCTTTATACTCTTCCGTGGTGAGTCGGTTCAGTTCTTCATTGAGGAGTTTACGAGACATGATAATGACTGATTTTCAATTTTTAATTGCTTCACCGATGAGAGTTGCAGGGGTACATTCCGTGACACGAACCTGAACGAGTTCACCAACTTTAGCCCCGTTATCCGGGAAGACGATCACCTTGTTTTGGCTGCTGCGACCGAAAAGTTCATCCGATTTTTTCTTAGAAACACCTTCCACGAGTACCTCGAATACTTTACCCACGTCTTTCAAGTTGCTTTGGTGAGAAATCTCCACCTGCATATCAATTAGTTCCTGTAAACGGCGTCCTTTTACTTCCTCGTCCACGTTATCCGGCAAGTTACGAGAGGCCATGGTACCCGGACGTTCCGAGTATTTGAACATGAAGGCAGAGTCGAACATAACCTCTTTCATCAAGTCAAGGGTTTGTTGGTAATCTTCCTCGCTTTCGTTGTGGAACCCGACGAACACGTCCGTGGAAATCCCGCAATCGGGGACGATCTCACGGATGGCACGAATCCGGTCAAGGTACCATTCACGGGTATATTTTCGGTTCATGTCCTTCAGAACGGAATTACTCCCGGATTGGAAGGGCAGATGGATATGTTTGCAAATGTTGGAATGGGTGGCAATCGCACGTAGAATGTCGTCATTCATGTCTTTCGGGTGTGAGGTGGCAAAACGGATACGCATATTGGGTACCGTTTGCGCTACCATGGCAAGCAGAGCTGGGAAATTCACTTCCTGATTATCTCCCCGCCAGAGATATGAATTTACATTCTGACCGAGTAGTGTCACTTCCTTGTAACCTTTGGATTGAAGGTCTAGAACTTCATTGACAATACTTCTGGGACTTCGGCTACGCTCGCGGCCCCGGGTGTACGGAACGATGCAATAGGTACAGAAATTATTACATCCCCTCATGATGGAAACGAATCCTGAAATGGCTGTTTCGTCAATTCGGGAAGGGCAGATGTCCTTGTAGGTTTCCGTGGTGGAGAGTTCGATGTTGATGGCTTTCTCGCCTTTTTCGGCTTTCTCGATTAAAGAAGGGAGGTCCATGTATGCGTCGGGACCAACCACGATATTCACGTTTTTCTCCTGTTCAAAAAGAGCCTCTCCCAAACGTTCTGCCATACATCCCATGATGGCTACCAGCACGTGTGGATTCTTTTTCTTTACCTCGGAAAATCCTTGTACCCGTCCGCGAACCCGTTGTTCCGCGTTTTCACGCACGGAACAGGTGTTCACCAGAATCACGTCTGCCTCACTTTTTTCTTGCGTCCGTTGGTATCCTTTGTCTTCCAAGATGGCTGCAACTACTTCACTGTCGGCCACGTTCATCTGGCAACCGTAAGTTTCAATATAAAATTTCTTTACCTTCATTCCTAATTTTATTTGCAGGGAGCAAAGGTAATGAATTTTAATCTACGGGCTTTCTATTTTCTTTTAAAAATGCAAAACCGTACTATCGTTTGTCTTGGGGCTATATCTATCGTGTCATGTTGTCGTTATTTCTTCGTTATTCTTTCGTTCTATAGAGCGAGTGTTTATCGATAGTATATCGAGGAGATAACGAATAGGTGTAAGAGTTGGTGAAACTCAGGTGTTTATTAAGTTTTGAGGAAAAATGTATTTGAAAATTTGCATTGAAAATCTTTATGAACTACATTTGCCCCGTTCATTTGTCTAATATGGTCCTCTCTGTTTAAGAGGCGGACGTTTAGGAAAAGGGCGTCTTATTTAATTCTTCGGGCAAAGATCACTCCGTGGATGATCAGGAGGCGCAGCTTTGTCGTAGAGTGAATGAATAAAAATTATGTGATGCTTAAATTATCCGATAACGAGCTACATTGGTATGTTGCAAATACTTGTCGTCAGGAGAAAAAGATAAAACAGCGTTTGGATAGCATGGGGATTGAGAATTTCATTCCGTTCCAACAAATTGCACGAAAAATTCATGGTGTTGATAAATTAATAGAAGTACCGGTTATTCCTAATCTGGTATTTATTCATACAACCTTAAAAACTTGCATGTCATTGATTCAAGAATATGCTTTTGATATGCGTTATTTGAGGGATCGGGAAACGGGAAACTTCTTGATTGTTCCCGATAAACAGATGAATGATTTTATGTTCTTGCTTGACTTCTCCAAGGAAATGGTGGAGGTGGTGAACGAGAATCTGAAAAAAGGCGATAAAGTACGTGTCATAAAAGGAGATTTTGCCGGGATCGAAGGAGAATTGATCCGGGTGAAAGGTCATAAAAGAGTGGTCGTAAGGCTGGAAGGGGTCGTGTCTTTAGCTACAGCGTATATTCCTGGTAGTTTTCTGGAAAAGATAGAATAGAAGAATGAAAAATGATTTTTTTCATGACTTGTACATGACCATTCGGGATGTGCGAGTAAGGGATTGTTCTGCAATGTCATTATCTCATTTGCTACATGGTTATTTGTCCGTGTACGCGATGGTTCGGGTTTCTCCCGCTTTAGAACGGGAGTATGGAACATTGCAGGAAATTCATGGGCGGTTGCGTGAAATAGCAAAGGAATTGTCTAAGACAATGAAAGATACCTCTATCGAGCTGGACGAACGGATAGGGTACGTGGCAGATTTGATGGATGCTTATCAGACATATTCAGATATGGATCTTTTGAATGAGGCGTTGGATGTGGCTTATCGGATATTGACCGTGGATGAGAAAGGGGAGATCGTGATACCGGGTAGAACTCCTAACGTGTGTCGATTGCTTTGTAGTTGGTACTATTTTACGGGGGAGGAGTGGTGTTTGGAGATGGCGAAAGGGATTGTAGGAGATTACGATAATCTAGAAAAAAAGCAAGCGTGGCAATGGTTGCGAGCTGTGAGTTGTTTTAAGAATTTGTCAGAAGATATGATATTTTGGGAGAGATGGAAGCAAGAAGAGAAGGAGGTATTGGATAATATCATTGTTTCTATAGAAAATACCGGAATCGCAGGTAAAGAAACTTTTTGTTTCGAGCTATTGGGGATGTGGGAATTGAAGGGCAAAGGGTTTGAATTATAATTGAAATAGTTAAATATATCATGAAGAATTTTGCTTTGATCGGGGTGGCCGGTTACATCGCTCCTCGTCATTTACGTGCCATAAAAGACACGGGTAATCGTTTGGTCGCGGCTTACGACAAGTTTGACAGCGTGGGAATCATGGATAGTTTCTTTCCCGAAGCGTCCTTTTTCACGGAGATGGAATTGTTCGATCGTTATTGTTCCCGGATAAAGGGTGATGATAACCGGGTGGACATGGTTTCCATCTGCACACCTAACTACCTGCATGACGCTCATATTCGTTACGGGTTGCGCTTGGGGGCCGACGTGATCTGCGAGAAACCGCTGGTGTTAAACCCGTGGAATATAGACGCCTTGGCAGAAGTAGAACGGGAGACCGGGCACAAGGTGAACAACATCCTTCAACTTCGCCTGCACGACTCGATCAAGGCCCTGAAAAAGAGAATAGACGAGGGACCTAAAGATAAAGTTTACGACGTGGATTTGACTTATATCACCTCTCGCGGTAACTGGTATTACACGAGCTGGAAAGGTGACGAGCGCAAGAGTGGAGGCGTGGCAACGAATATCGGTGTCCATTTTTACGACATGCTGACATGGGTTTTCGGAGGGGTAAAGGAGAACATCGTTCACGTGAAGAGCCATGACCGGGTGGCCGGGTATCTTGAACTGGAACGTGCTCGTGTTCGTTATTTCTTGAGCATAAATGCTGACAACCTGCCGGAGAATGCCGTGGAGGGAGAAAAGCGCACGTATCGTTCCATCCGTATCGAGGGCGAGGAATTCGAGTTTAGCAATGGTTTCACGGAGTTGCACACGGAGAGTTACAAGCACGTTCTTTCCGGTGAAGGCTTTGGCTTGGACGAGGTTCGTAATTGTATAAATATAGTTCATCATATCCGTAACACCGAGCCTATAGGTTTGAAAGGTGATTATCACCCGCTGGCTAAATTGCCGTTGGTAAAACATCCTTTCGGTTGGAGTCGCTAAATTTAAATATCAACTCCGGTTGTTAATTGAAATTTTCAATTTTCAACTTTCAATTTCCAATTGTATGTATAACAAGTTAGTCAATAAAGAGGCTAAACTGGCGTTGGTCGGTTTGGGCTACGTGGGTTTACCCATAGCGTTAGAGTTTGCCAGAAAGATTTCAGTGATCGGTTTCGATATCAACGAGGAGCGTCTTGCGAAGATGCGTCAAGGAATAGATCCGTGTAAAGAGTTGGATCACACTGCTTTTGAAGGAGCGGATATAAAATTCACGTCTTCCATTGACGAGTTGCGGGAAGCCTCTTTCTTTATCGTTGCCGTCCCGACCCCGATAGACAGGCATAACCAACCGGATTTGATCCCGTTGTTGAGTGCCACCCGTTCGGTAGCTCGTGCCTTGAAGAAGGGAGATTACGTGGTTTACGAGTCAACGGTTTACCCCGGTTGTACAGAGGAGGATTGCCTGCCGATCTTGGAAGAGATTTCTGGCTTGAAAGCGGGAGTTGATTTTAAAATTGGTTACTCACCGGAACGTATCAACCCCGGAGAGAAGGTTCACACGTTACCTAACACGATCAAGATCGTATCGGGCTGTGACGGGGAGGCCTTGGATGTCATCGCTAAAGTTTACGAGCTCGTGGTTAAACCGGGAGTTCATCGAGCTCCGAATATCAAGGTGGCCGAGGCTGCTAAGATTATCGAGAACACGCAGCGGGACGTGAATATAGCCTTGATGAACGAGTTGTCGATTATTTTTAGCCGAATCGGAATCAACACGTATGACGTGTTGGAGGCTGCCGGGACGAAATGGAACTTCTTGAAGTTTTACCCGGGCTTGGTAGGGGGACATTGCATAGGAGTTGATCCTTATTATCTCGTGTACAAGGCCAGCGAGTTAAAATATCACACGCAGATCATCAGTGCCGGTCGTTTTATCAATGACACGATGGGAGGTTATATCGCCAAGAAACTGGTGAAGAAATTGATAAACATGGGTAAGGGAATTCTTGGGGCCAGGGTGCTCGTGATGGGAATGACCTTCAAGGAGAACGTGGCTGATATTCGTAACTCGAAGGTGGTTGATATCATTAACGAGTTAAAGGATTTCGGTGTTGATGTTGACGTGGTGGATGCTTACGCTGACTCGGAAGAGGTGAAGCAGATGTACGGTTTCGGGTTGATAGAAAAGCCGAGGAATAATTATGATGCGGTGATCGTGGCGGTTTCTCATGATGCTTACAAGGAGTTGGATGAGAAGTATTTTAAATCGTTGACTTATGAGAATGCGGTGTTGGTGGATGTGAAGGGGATGTATAGAGGGAAGATAAATGAGTTGAAGTATTGGAGTTTGTAGATTGAAAAACTATTTATTAGATAGGATTCGAAGTTCAGAAATTATTCAAAGTGTAATGACTTTGAGCATAGGGACAATTATTGCTCAGTTGATCCCTATTCTTGCTTCTTTGATTTTAGCACGTTTATATACCCCGGATGATTATGGAAATTGGGGTATATTTTCCAGCTATGCTGCTATTTTTACCGTTATCATTTGTGGAAGATATGAGTATGCAATTTTACGTCCCAAACGATTGATTGATGCTTTTCATTTATGTATTTTGTCCATTGCGATAGGCGGTGTTATCTCATTTTTTTTATACGTGATTTTAGTATTTTTTTTCTTATCAAATTTCACTTATATTACTTCAATTAAGGGTATTTTATGGTTACCTCTATATGTTTTAGTTTCAGGATTATTACAAGTTTTTGTTAATTATGCAAATCGGGGAGAACAATATAAAATAATAGCCTCCTCTTCTGTTTTAAGAAGTTGTATTCAAGCTATTTTCAGAATATTCTTTGGTTTAATGGAAATTTGTGGAGGATTGATCGTTGGTGCGATGTTGGGGCTTTTCGGAGGGAATGTTTGTTTTATAAGAAAATTCCCTTTTAGAAGGATTCTTCACTATATCTCCTTGAATAGAGTGAAGGAATTAATAAAAGAATATAAGAAATTCCCAATTTATGAGGTTCCGAGTGGGTTGTTGAATGTAATGTCTACAAACATTCCCTTGTTATTGCTCTCTTATTTCTTTCACAAAGAATACGTGGGTTATTTCTCTATGGCGATAACTATTTTATATATGCCGATTTCTTTTATAGGAATTGCTTTAGGACAGGTATTTTATAAAAAAGCGTGTGTTTGGAATGGAGAACAAATTGCTGGTTTGGCAATAAAGATATTTCGATTGACTTTTTTCACAGGAGCTATACCTGTGTTGTTACTAACTTTATATGGAAATGACATTTTTGCTTTTTTGTTAGGAAAGCATTGGGGTATTACAGGAACTTTCGCCATGTATATGAGTATTTGGATATGGTTAGTTTTATGCTTTTTGCCTTTAAGTACTGTTTTTTGGGTAAAGGATAAACAGCGTATCGGAATGATTTTAAATTTGGCAATGTTGATTTTGCGTGTTTTAGTCATTTTTATTGGAGGTTATTTGTTACGTTCTGTTTTTCAAACCATATTATTATATGGTATTACTGGTATCATATTATGGTTTGTTGAAGGATTGTATATTTGGAAGTTGTTGGATATTAACGTGTCTCGGAAAGATATTTTTTATGTTCTATTTGTCGCTTTTGTTGTAATTGGTGTTTGGACAATGAAAATTTTATATTCTTGAAATTTATGAACAATATTATTTTAAATACTCAATATCAGAAGTGGTTTTCAATGAATGGTATTCATGGGGTTGGATTTGCTTTCTTGGACGGGGATTTGTTGTGTGAGAAAGAGCTTTTTTCTGTTATAAGAAAAGCGATTGATGATCAGACATTAATATCGATTTTAAAAAGACTGAATGGTAATTGTAGTTTGATTATAGAGGCCGGGGATACTTGTTATATAATTGCGGACAAGATGCGTTCTTTTCCTGTTTTATATAGTAAGATCGCTAATGGATGGGTAATTACAAATGATGCTGTAAATATTATTACTTATCCGGGTATATGCGAAAAAATAGATTTTACAAGTGTTCTTGAATTTTTAGCAGCGGGATATTTGTTTGGAGAAAAAACTTTATTGCAGGGGGTGAAACAAGTAGCGGCAGGGACTTGTGTTTGTCTTAAAGAATATTCTAGCGAGGTCATCGAATATCATAATTATATGCTTCCTAAAGTCGTGCAGGAAGAGAGTGAAATTCTAACAGGAGCGAAAGATGTTTTGGATCGTGCTTTTAAAAGAATGTTTGAAAGTATAGGGGATAGACAGATTGTTATTCCTTTGAGCGGAGGATATGATTCGCGTTTAATCGCTTGCATATGTAAAAAACTTCAACGACAGAATGTTGTTTGCTATTCTTATGGAAGATCGGATAGTTTTGAAGTAGAAGTTTCTAAAGCTGTTGCTGCACAGTTAGGATATAAATGGTTTTTCGTGGAATATACTCCGGCATTGTTCGATGCCATGAAAAAAGATACTGATTTTTTTAATTATCTGGATCATTCTCATAATTTGAATACTTTGCCTCATTTTCAAGATTATTTTGCTGTCAAGGAATTATGTAAGCGAGGGGTGTTTGAGGCTAATGCGGTCTTTGTGCCTGGGCATAGTGGTGATTTGTTTGGGGGAAGTAAGCTTCCTATGGAAGTTTTTGCAACTGATTTTTCTCCGAATCCACAGAATCTTGCAAAACTTATTTATGAACATTTTTTTGATTTAAATAAAGAAAAATATAATGATCTGGATAAATGTATTCAGTTAATTTACGATCAATTGAAGGAATGTCATGTAGATTCTTTAGAAAGTATATTGAATATTTATGAACCTTATTGGTTTGTGAAAAGTAAAGTTGCTCATTTTTTAGTAAATTCCATGAGGATATATGAACATTTCGGATTTGATTGGCGTTTGCCATTGTGGGATGATGAATATGCTACGTTTTGGTATAAAGTCGAATGGGAGAAGAAGATGAATTCAGAATTATATAATCGTTTTATGTTTGATACTTATTTTACGCCACTGAAAGTTGCATATAAGAAAAATAATACGACTAAACAACTTGTTCCCTCTGGCGTGAAGAAATTTATTCCGTTTCCTGTTTTGAGACTCGGACGCTCCGCTTATATGCGATTACATAAACGGAAGTATGATTTTAATGCTCAATCACATATGATTGATTTATTTAAAGAAATGAATAATCGAAGAGATGAGTATAGTATGGATAAATCTTATGATATTAATTCAATTGCAGTGATTTATATCCTAAATCGTATAATTTGTATGTTAAAAAATTGAGTGAATAATATTTCCAATTATTAAGATATTGTTTGGGTGGAAATTTTGATGATAAGGTAGATGAAGAAAATACTAATAATTACTCAGGGAATTTCCCGAATAGTGAGACCATTGTGTAATTGTTCTATATGTGAGGTTGTTGGATTAATTGAATGTGCTCCAAGAGAAGTAGAGAAGCAGGATAATATATTTTTAAAATGGCTTAAAGGTATCCATCGCTTGGTTTCATTTAAGGCAGATTTAACATTGAAAGCTTTTGCTGCTAACTTTAAAATCCCGTATTATTACATGACTTCTTCTAGCATTGAATTGGAGAATTGGATTCGGGAATTAAAACCTGATTTAATTGTTGTTTATTCAATGTCTCAATTGTTAAGAAAAAATATTTATACAATTCCACGTTTAGGAACTATAAATCTTCATCCTTCTTACTTGCCAGAATATAGGGGACCTAATCCTGTATTTTGGATATATTATGATATGGTTCGAGAAGGGGGAGTGACAGTGCATTATATTGATGATGGAGAGGATACAGGAAAAATTTTGATGCAAGAGAGATATACAATTCCATTAGGTATAAAATCTTCAGATAATTTTGATATAGCAATAGATCGGATTGGGATTAGGTTGTTATTGGAAGTGATTCAAAATATAGAACAAATAGAACCTATAGAGCAAAGTATGACATCTTCTACAATGAGAGCCCGTAATTTGAAATTGAATGAACATCGTAATATTATTGATTGGAATAATTGGCCTATTGAAAGGGTATGGCATGTTTTAAGAGGAACAGAATCTTGGCTGAATGCTTTACCTACTCCTCAAGGTATTTATCGAGGTTCTCGTTGGGTGATTGGAGAATTTGAGAAAAAACAATTGAATGGAAAATATAAAATAGGCTCGATATATAAAAGAAAAGCAAGAAGATTTGTAGTATGTCGTGATGGTATAATTTATATTGAGTGTAAAATAAATCTAAAACAATTATTTGTAAGTTTGATTAAAAATGGGAAATAATAAATCAATATATATTGATTTCTGTGATCGTGAAACTAATATCCCAATTTTTTCCACACCTTGGTGGTTAGATGCTGTATGTGGACCGGAAAATTGGGACGTGATATTAGTTGAAAAGGGAAATGAGATCGTGGCATCTTTTCCTTACTATATGAAAAAGGGGAAATTGGGAATGAAGTATATTACGATGCCGATTTTAACTCAAAAATTAGGTTCTTATATTAAGTATCCTGCGAATCAGAAATATTCGTCCAGATTATCCTATGAAAAAGAGATCATGCTGGAAATAATAAATCAATTGCCTCCTTCTGATTATTTTAATGTACATTTCGATTATAGATATTCGAACTGGTTGCCTTTTTATTGGAAAGATTTTCAGCAGACAACAAGATATACTTACGTTCTTGAAGATATCTCTGATCCGGAACACGTATTTTCTTGTTTTGAACATTCAAAACGAAAGAATATTAAAAAAGCAATAAAAGAAGTAGAGATATTTTATGACCTTCCTTGTGAAGATTTTTATGAAAATCATAAAATGACTTTGCAGAAACAAGGCGAGGTTATTAGTTATTCGTATGAGATATTTGAACGAATTTATAAAGGTATCTATGCGAATAATGCAGGGCGTGTTATTTATTGCAAAGATTCAGAAGGTAATATACATGCGGCTTTGCTTGTCATTTGGGATAATGAGTCTGCTTTTGATTTGATATCTACGATTGATCCTTCGTATCGAAATAGTGGGGCTGCGACTCTTTTAGTCTATGAAATGATTAAATTATTGTCTGGAAAAGTAAATAAATTCGATTTTGAAGGTAGTATGATTGAAGGGGTTGAGGAGTCTTTTCGGAAATTTGGTACTATCCAGAAATCTTATTTCCGAATTTATAAACAAAATTCCCGGAAATGTAAATTAATACATGCAGTAAAAGATTTCGTACATGCATTCAGAAATTGAAGTATGGATTCCTGCTGATTCTTGCGAAGAACGGAAATATAGCATTGATGTTTTATTTTCGGATTTTTTAGGCATTCCTTATCAACTTATGATCGATGATCGGATTTTGGATTATCACATCAGATGTGGAAACCGGGAATTGGTGATACGGGATAGATTCTGGGGTATTTATAAAGGAGAGCCTTTGGCTTGGTTGACAGAGGCGGCTCTTCCAAAAGTATCTTTTCTAACAAATTGTCCTTATATTCCAGAAAAGGATATTCCGCTGTTGTATGGCGAGGAGGAATTTGTCGTTTCTGAAGAAAATATAGTTTGTGGCATTGATATTTTCGCTTCTTCTTTTTTTATGCTTACGCGTTGGGAGGAATATGTGAATAAAATACGGGACCAGCATGGACGTTTTGCAGGAGAAGATAGCATTGCTTATAAAAGTAATTTTTTACATCGTCCCATCGTGAATGAGTATGTGGAGATGTTATGGAATATGTTGAAAACTTTGGGGTATGCAGGTCAAAGAAAGAAGCAGAAATTTGAATTGGTCTTGACGCATGATATTGATATCATGAAGTCGGTTAATCCCCTACGAGTTATAGCCGGAGATATATTTAAGCGAAGGAATTTAAAACAGGCATTGCAGTATATTCCGGCATTATTTAAAGATCCGGTCGATACTTATTCGTTTCTGATGAAAAGAAGTGATAAGTTGGGGATAAAGTCTCATTTTTATTTTATGGCCGTTGAACGGCAGGACAATGACTTTGATTCGCCTTGTTATTTAAATTCAAAAAGATTTCGAAGACTTATTGCATCAATTCGGAAAAAAGGACACTTTATAGGTTTTCATCCCGGATATATGACTTGTAAAAACAAAGAGTTATGGAGAGAGGAGAAGAATAGGTTGGAACGAGCTTTGAATGAAAGAGTGGTGGAAGGACGTCAGCATTATTTGATGATGGAGGTTCCTTATACATTGAGAATGTGGAATGAGCAAGGAATGAAAGTTGATAGTACTTTGGGATATGCTGATCGAGAAGGATTTAGATGTGGTACTGGTAATTGTTTTCCCGTGTTTGATTTCTTAGAACGTAAGGTATTGACGTTACATGAAATTCCTTTAATTGTGATGGATGGGACATTGAGATTTTATCGAGATTCAACCAACGAGCAGGCTTTAGAAATTTTGATGTATTATATCGTTTGTGGAAAAAAGTATAATATGCCAGTGACGTTTTTGTTTCATAATTCGAGTTTTGATAATCGGAAATGGCGAGGGTGGAAACAGATATATCTGAAATTGTTAGTTTGAAAAAGGATGAACGCTTTGTATAAAATAAAGATCGATTCCCTATTTACTTTTCTTGCTCTTGTCTTATTTATCATTATCATGATAAAGGCCCCTATGATTTATAGTTATTTTGGAGAGGAATTTCCGTTATGGTACAGATTATTAATTATTTTCGGAGTGACATTGAATGGGATGGCCTTGTTTATATATGGTACGGTTAAAGTGTTTCGGTGTAAATTTGGGAAGATTGCGGATATACTTCCAGTTTTATTGATATGTATTCTTTTGGTTTTTATCGGTTCTGTTATTTTGCTAAATAGTGCAGTTGTCGCTTCAGAAGTGAATGAATTAAATCAAATTGCAATATTTCAGTATATTATATTTTTTTCGTTGGGATTATTTTTAAACAAGATTTTAAAATACAAGAAAGTATTAACGATTTTATATTGGGGAATTGTTTTGTTTTGGTTGTCGAATGTAAACGAATTTTTTCTTCTAGACTTGACTCAGAGTGGGCTGAAGGACGATTCTTATTTGATTTACAGTGATTATTTCGCTGTTTTAGCATTGGTTGTCGTCTTTATGAAAAGAAATTCTATTTGGTTGATAGGGTATGTCTTGGTGTCTATTGCTGTAATATATACGTTGAATTCTCGTTCTGCTTTTGTTTTTCTGACCCTTGTTCTGTTGTTTTTTGGTTATTTGATGAACAATAAGTTTTATAAATACTCCCTTTTTCTTTTGTTGACGGGGACGATCTATTGGATTTATATGTATATAGATTTGGATGTATTGCAACATATGCGAATGTTTTCAATCTTTTTCGGGGTTGATGCTGATGTGGATGGTTCGGCACAAGCTCGTCAGCATTTGGTGGAAATCAATCTAAAAGATATAAAGAATAATTGGCTAATTGGAAATTATGGGGGACAATATGAAATGTTTGGTTTAGCAGGAGCTTATATTCATAATGTATTGAGCTTTTGGCGGCAATTTGGATTATTCACTTTTATGGGAATTTTAGGGTTATTAGGGATATTGGGAATGCGTTCTTTCTGGATTATCAAGAGAAGAAGGGAGGAGGGATATCTTTTGGTTTTATTTACAATGTATGTGGCATTGGGGATTTTTTTATCTAAATCTTATGTATATCCTACACTTTGGTTTCTTTTTGGTTTTTATGTCTATAAACAAATGCAAGAAAAAACAGTATTGAAATGCAAATTTTAATTGTAACACATTATTTCCCTCCCGAGAATACAATCGCTTCTCTTCGTCCGTATAGTTGGGCTAAATATTGGACTCGGTCAGGGCATCAGGTGACCGTGTTAACAACTCAAGAACCCATTGCAGAACAAAATTTGAGTTTGCCATTACCAGATTGTGAAATTTTACGGGTTTTTCGGCCTACAATATTAAACAGAGGACGTTTATCGAAAAAAAATATAGAAAGAGTGAAGTCCTTGACGAGGTGGAATAAGTGTAAAGGGTATTTTGTAAAGAAGTTGATTAGATTTATAAATTATACCGGTGTTGGATTTTTTAGGGCACCTTCATTAGATAGCAAATGGCCGGGATTAGTCAGGAAAAGTGGTTTATTAGATTCCGGGCGGTTTTGGGATGTGTGTGTCTGTACTTTTGGAGAAGCTTCGGTTTTGAAAGTCGGGAGGGATTTAAAGAAAAAGGGACAGGTAGGAAAATTGATTTTTGATTTTCGGGATTTATGGACAGAGAATATCAATTTCAAAGGATTATTCCCTTTTAATGTTTATGAACAGTTACAGGAATATCGCTGGTGTCGGTTGGCCGATGTGATAACAACAGTTAGTGAGCCACTAGCAAGGGTGTTAGAAAAAAAGCATCATAAAAAAGTTCAGATTGTTTTGAATGGATTTGATCCGGAGGATAGAATGAATAACAAACAAGTTGAGAAATTAGATTCTTCTAAAATAAATATTTTATATACCGGGACAATTTATCGGGGATTTCAGAATCCTTCTCCTTTATTTGAGGCATTGAAGAGTTTGATTGAAGATGATTATCCGGGGATATCTGATTTGCTAATCATTTTTGCAGGGAAAAATACTACGGAGGTAGAAAAATTGGCAGAAAAATATGGTGTTCAAAACCAAGTGAATTGTTTGGGTTTTTTAAAAAGAGAGACCATCTTAAGCTTACAGGAATGTGTAGATATACTATTATTTTTAGATTATAATTCGGAAAATGGTGATGGAATTTTGACGGGAAAATTGTATGAATATATGTTTTCCGGGACCCAGATTTGGGCTATCGGAAAAGTGAACAGGGCAAGTCGGATTATAGAAGAGAATGATTTAGGAGAGGTTTATGGAAATGATGTGGAAAAGATAAAGAAAGCATTGAAAGTATTACTTGTTGAAAAGCATCCTAAAAAATTTTCTTTGGAGTTGCTTACGGAAAAGTTGAGACATTATACTAGAGGATATCAAGCTCAAAGGATGCTAGATTGTTTAAATCAAAATTGATATGAAAATTGTATATTGTATTCATTTTACTCATGTCGCTGGAGGAATGCAGCGTGTATTGACGCAAAAGGCGAATTATTTAGCAGAAGTGTTGAGATATGAAGTCGTTATTGTAACGACGGATCAGAAAAAGCAGGCTCCTTTTTTCTCACTATCTCCCCGAATTGCCCAATATGACTTAGAGATAAATTATTCAGATAATACGGGTTCTTTCCTGAAAAAGTATTTTACACTTTTATCCAAAAAACGTAAGCATAAGGCGGCTTTGGAAAAATTGTTATTTGAATTAAAAGCTGATATTGTCATTTCAATGTTTGATAAAGAAGCTTCTTTTCTTTGTGACATAAGGGATGGAAGTCGTAAAGTGTTAGAATTTCATTATTCTAAGTATTTTAGGAAATATACTTCTCAAGGGATTGCGTGGAAGATTTTGTCTTATTTCTTAAATAGGCAGGATGAACAGAGTGCCAAAAGATTTGATCGGTTTATCGTGTTGACTTATGAGGATAAGGAAAATTGGGGAAGATTACCTAATATAGAGGTGATTCCTAATCCTTGTGCTTTTAAGACAGATTCTATGGCTGATACAAGTTCTAAGCGGATCATAGCTGTTGGAAGATATTGTGTCCAGAAAGGCTTTGATCGACTGATTGATTGTTGGAATGTGGTTCATCAGGTATATTCGGATTGGAAGTTAGAGATTTTTGGAGATGGGGAATTAAGGTCGTTTTTACAAAATAGAATAGATGCTTTAGGGGTGAAAGACTCTGTTTTGCTTAAATCTGTCACGACTCATATAGAAGATGAATATTTAAATTCTTCAATATTTGTTTTACCATCTAGGTTTGAAGGCTTACCTCTTGTGTTGATGGAAGCTATGGAATGTGGTGTCCCTCCAGTTGCTTTCACGTGTAAGTGCGGACCCAAAGATATTATAGAGAATGGAGTAAATGGTTATTTAGTTGAAAACGGGGATATCAGAGGGTTTGCGGATAGCTTAATGCAATTGATGGCTGATCAGGATTTGCGGAAGAAAATAGGGATTGATGCCAAACAGACGATGACTCGGTATACCGTGGAGAATATTATGAAAGAATGGGATCGGCTATTTCATGAGTTAGTGGAAATTACATCCCGGACAGAAAATAAGTAATGTAGATCAGAATATGAGAAAATATTTGTGGAATATCATGGTTCGTATTTATCCAACTTGGTTAAGGTGGATATATAAAATGGACTTGGCTCCAACAGTTATTATTTCTTGGAAAGCAAAATTGGATAAAAGTATTAATCCTCGGGGTGTTCATATTGGGGATTATACATGGGTTTTATCTGGGGCAACTATTTTGGCTCATGACCATTGTCGTCGATTGAAAACAGATACGTATATAGGGGAAAGATGTATTATAGGAATTAATTCTATTATTATGCCAGGAGTACGTATTGGAGATTCGTGTGTTGTTGGAGGTAGTTGTATTGTAACTAAAGATCTTCCAGATCATTGTATGGTCGTTGGTAATCCAGCGAGGATAATCAAAGAAGGAGTTGAGGTGAATGAATACGGGCAGCTTGTAAATTAATAGAAAGGTAATTTTAATTTTTGCAGTTGGTATGGAATTATATGCATGTTGTTTGAAAAGAGGAATTGATTTTATTATTGCTTTCATTGTTTGTATCATTATATCTCCTATCATATTAATTGTATTTGTCTGGTTGTATTTTGCGAATAAGGGGGC
>ERZ827150.1008-NODE-1008-length-37579-cov-5.199579_pt1 | contig 37579 bp, 33 predicted proteins | sample MGYA00519779_ERZ827150 | MGnify/ENA primary metagenome ERZ827150 (study PRJEB31778, sample SAMEA3449267) | human gut metagenome | biome: human gut; feature: human-associated habitat; material: faeces | place: United Kingdom | collected 2010/2012 ...
GTCTTAACTACCTTCGGACCAGTCAAGAACATGTAGCTCGTACCACGAGTCATGATGTTGAAGTCGGTCAAGGCCGGAGAATAAACGGCACCACCAGCACACGGGCCAAAGATACCAGAGATCTGCGGAATAACACCTGAAGCAAGGATATTGCGCTGGAAGATCTCAGCATAACCTGCCAAAGCGTTGACACCCTCTTGAATACGTGCGCCACCTGAATCGTTCAAACCGATAACCGGAGCACCCATCTTCATAGCCTGATCCATCACCTTGCAGATCTTCATGGCCAACATCTCCGACAAAGCACCACCAAATACGGTGAAATCCTGAGCGTAAACGTAAACCAAACGGCCGTCGATCGTACCATAACCTGTTACGATACCATCACCCAAGAACTTTGTCTTCTCGATACCGAAGTTAGAGCAACGGTGCTTTACGAACATATCAATTTCCTCGAAACTGCCCTCATCCAAGAGCATGGAGATACGCTCGCGAGCTGTATACTTACCTTTTTTATGTTGAGATTCAATTCTCTTCTCGCCACCACCCAAGCGCGCTTGTTCACGAAGAGCGATGAGCTCTTTTACTTTTTCAAGTTGATTACTCATTGTCTGGTTGTTTGTTATTAATACTGGAATCCTTTTGATACGAATATTATTTCTGACCCGGCATGCAAAGCTCTGTCAATACGCTGCAAGTAGATTTCGGGTGCAAGAACGCGATGTCCAAGCCCTCAGCGCCACGACGGGGAGCCTTGTCAATCAACTTAACGCCTTTTTCCTCAGCCTCGTTCAAGCAAGCCTGAACATCAGGTGTAGCGAACGCGATGTGGTGGATACCCTCACCCTTCTTCTCGATGAATTTAGCGATCGTGCTGTCCTCGCTTGTCGGCTCGAGCAACTCCAATTTAGTTTGGCCAATCTTGAAGAAAGCGGTTCTTACTTTTTGGTCAGCGACCTCTTCGATGCTATAGCATTTCAAGCCAAGAACACCCTCATAATAAGGCAAACAAGCCTCAATACTCTTTACTGCGATACCTAAATGTTCGATATGTGTCAGTTCCATGTTAATTAATAATTTAAAGATTATGTTAATAATGAATTGATTTTTTCTTTGTGTGCAAAGTTACATTCTTTTTTTATTATATATCGAGAAAAAATTCCTTATTTTATCAAGAATCTTATTCAATGTTAAAATATAATTACGATCAGAAATCAACCAGCAACCGGACATTGAGCTGTCGACCGGTCAAATAGTTCGGTACGGCGAACTGATTATTATAAACATCTGTAATCCAATAATAAGAATTGACGTTTTTTATATCCAAGAGATTAAACACGTCGAGGCCTAGCCAAACGTTTTTCAGGTTCCTGAAAAATTTACGGTCCATGATCGCGTCATCGCCTCCTGCCAACAGGTAAGAAACACCCAAATCTATTCGCTTATAAGCTGATGTCCAATAATAACCGCTTTCATATCCTTGGTAAGGAACCGTCACGGGTAATCCTCCGGAAAGGACACCCTTCAAGCTCAACTGGACACGCTTATAACCAGGGAAATAGTCCTGGAAGAAAAGGGACACATTATAACCCGGACTGTTAGGCAACGGCGCCTCTGTCGTCTCGCGGATGGTCTGACGAGCCTTCATCAACGAGAAGCTGATCCAGGAGTCTGTGCCGGGCACGAACTCACCAAAGAACTTCACGTCAAGTCCCATCGCATAACCTTTCGCACAGTTCTCGCCATAATAACGGATCTTCACGTTATCCACCGTATAAGGATTCAGGTTATCAAGCTTCTTGTAATAAAGTTCGGCGGTCAACTTAAAATTACGGTCCAAGGCACGGAATGTATAATCACCTCCCAAAATGAAATGGATAGAGCGTTGCGATTTCAAATCCTTATTGAGTGTCACCACATCATTTCCGAACTCGTCGACCTCCACCCGGCGCAATTCCTTATAAAAAGGTGCCTGGTAATAGACACCGGTCGCGAAACGCATCGTCAGGTTCTGGTCAAAATTAGGGATGAAACCAACTGATGCCCGCGGGCTAAAGATAAATTCCTTATTGAAACTCCAGTAGCTACCTCGCACACCACCAACGATCGTGAACAATCCTTGTTCGGTACGGAACTTGAACACATCCTGCAAATAGGCGGAAAAACGAGTACTCTCCAGTTGGTTATCGGAAAAAAGGTTGGCGATAACATTCACCGCCGTTCCCGTCTGCGGAAGCGAGTAGCCAGAAGAGTCGCGTTTCTCCCACTCGCTGATCTTGTCGTTAATACGCTCCATCTGTACGGTTGCGCCCCATTTCAGGGTGTTGTTGTTCAAACGGGCCGAGCCGTAATGCCCCACATTCATGATGGTCGAGCTCAATTGGTTGCGGGCATGCTCATGATAACGCCCGACGGAACGGGCCTGCGACAAAGGATCGTCTGGATTTGACACGCCATCCTCATTCATCCAATACTCGCCCGCAATATCGTAGCTTTCCCGCTCCTGGCTCTTGAACGCTGAAGCCTGCAAGCCCAGCTCGATATTCTCGTTAGGATTATGTTTCAAGGTCAAGGCGCCGAACAGGGTCTGGAACCGGTCTTTCTCCTGTCCGTCCAGATAAACGGTGAAATTCCGTTGCTCTTCCAGCGTTCCGAATGAAGTTTCCCGACTGTAAGGTGTGAACTTATAATCGTTGTTCGCCCAGTTACCTAAGAAGTTCAACTCCCACTTGGGCGCCAACTGATAGGTCATATAGGTTTGCAGATCATAGAATTTCGGATCGTATTCCGCATCGGTATCCATCGTTCCCAACAAGGCTCGCCCGCTCTTGAACCGGAAGCCGGTCACCTGCGTGAACTTACCGCTCGAACTGCCCACATAGGCATTGGCTCCCATCAAGCTTCCCGAGACAGAACCTTCCAGTTGCTTCGGTTTCTTATAAGTAATGTCAAGCACGGAGCTCATCTTGTCACCATAACGTGCCTCGAAGCCTCCGGCGGAGAAATTGACCGTCTCCGTCAAGTCCGGGTTCACGAAACTCAAGCCCTCCTGTTGCCCCGAACGGATCAATAAGGGCCGAAATACCTCCAGGCCATTGACGTAAACGATATTCTCATCATAGCTACCGCCCCGCACGGAATATTGCGAGCTCAACTCGTTATTTGAACTGACACCGGCAAAGGTCACCACCAGGCTCTCGATACTGCCACCCGCAGGATCCGGCAACAGTTTGATCTTATCAGCGTTCAGGCTTTCCATCGTCGTGGTTTGCTTCCGGATCGCTGTCACCGAGACCTCGCCCAGCTCAAGGACGGTATAATTCATCTGGACATTCAACCGCATATCGGCGTTTACCATCGGGATAATCCGTTCCGCCTTGTTAAAACCAAGGCATGAGTAAATGATCGCAATGGAGTCGCCGGGTGATATGGAAAGGGAATAATAACCCTTCTCGTTCGTCATCGTCCCGATCAAGGTATTCTTGACCCGCACGTTCACCAACTCCAAAGGGCTGCCATCCGCATCACGGACATACCCCGTGATCTTGATCGGGCCGTCAGCGAAAGCCCGCGATGAGATAAGTATTAACAACAGCGTCGTCAGGATATGGATTCTCATGATCTTCCAGTTTATTTCGATCTCTCTTGGCATAATTACAGAACTAATAACGGGAAAAAATCGATTAACGTATATTTTAATTAATCATTATATTCGCGTTATTTCTAATTCAAACGCGAAGAACGATAAAAATGGAGAGTTTTGCAACACTTATCCGGAATCGGCGAAGCACTCGCCAGTTCACGGACCAGCCGCTTGCTCCTGAGCAGACGGAAGCGATCTTGAGGGCGGCCCTCATGGCGCCAGCCTCGAAACGGAAGAACCCTTGGCAATTCGTAGTAGTTGAAGACAAGGAGATGTTGGGCCACCTCGCCGAGTGCAAGCCGCACGGAGCGGAGTTCCTGAGAGGATGTGCCCTAGCGGTCGTTGTCCTGGCCGACGTGATGGTAAGCGATGTCTGGATCGAGGACGCTTCGATCGCCTCAATCTATATGCAACTTCAAGCCGAGGATCTCGGACTGGGCAGCTGCTGGTGCCAGATCCGTAACCGCGAACGCGAGGATGAAAGCGGCGCCGGAGAGTATGTTCGCCGATTGCTGGACATTCCTTACCAGATGGAGGTACTCTCGATTATCGGTTTTGGCCATAAGGCCCAAGAGCGCAAACCGTTCGACGAGTCACGTCTGCAATGGGAAAAGGTACATATCGACCGGTTTACCATGCCGGAGCCGGATAGCGACGAGGAGGGAAAAGCATGAAGATCGTCTGTATCGGCTCGGGTAACCTGGCAACCAACCTGACACTCGCCTGGAAAGAGGCGGGCATCCCGGTTGAGCAGGTTTTCAGCCGGACCGAAGCGAACGCGAAAGCGCTGGCGGAACAGCTCGGTTGCGCATGGACCACCTCGACAGAGGAGATCATCAACGACGCGGACCTCTATCTCTTCTCCCTGAAAGATTCAGCGCTGGAGGCGGTCGCCTCGAAACTTCCGAAAAACAACGGGCTTTGGGTTCATACGGCCGGCAGTATGCCGCTTTCCGTTTTCGAGCCTTTCACCACACGCCGGGGTGTCATCTACCCGCTGCAAACTTTCAGCAAGAGCCGTCGGGTCAACCTGGATAACGTCCCTTTCTTCCTGGAGGCGCACCTCGAGAAGGATAAGGCGATCCTTGAACAGCTCGCCCGGGCCGTCTCACGGAATGTTCGTTTCCTGCCATCCGAGAAACGGCGCCATTTGCACCTCGCCGCCGTGTTCGCCTGCAACTTCGTCAACCACATCTACGCTTTGGCGGATGATATCCTACGTGAAGAGGAGATCCCGTTCGAGGTGATGCTACCGTTGATCGACGAGACAGCGGCGAAAGTGCACCGCCTTACGCCACGGGAGGCGCAAACCGGACCGGCGATCCGCTACGACGAGAACGTGATCAACAAACACCTGGCAATGCTCGACAAGATGCCCGAACTGAAGGCGCTCTACGAGACATTGAGCCGGAGTATACATAAGGAGGCCAACAAATGAGTACGATCAATTATGATTTAAGGAAGATACGCGCCTTCGTCTTCGATGTCGACGGCGTTCTCTCGTGCGAAGTCATCCCGTTGCATCCCAACGGCGATCCCATGCGCACCGTGAATATCAAGGATGGTTATGCCCTGCAACTGGCTGTCAAGAAGGGCTACGAGGTGGCCATCATCACCGGAGGTTATACCGAGGCGGTACAAATTCGCTTCGAGCGGCTGGGCGTGAAACACATCTACATGAGAAGCGCCGTAAAGATCCACGATCTCGAGGATTTCATGGCGAAGACAGGCCTGAAGCCGGAAGAGATCCTCTACGCGGGCGACGACATCCCCGATTATGAGGTGATGAAACGGGTCGGATTGCCCGTAGCACCGGCCGACGCGGCTCCCGAGATCAAGGCGATAGCAGGCTATATCTCCTCTCGTGAGGGCGGATGTGGTGTTGCGCGCGACGTGATCGAGCAAACGATGCGCGCTCAAGGCGACTGGTTTGGCGAGGAGGCTTTCGGCTGGTGACGCCAGGCTTTAATTGTTGGATTTAATGAAATGGATATATGATGAAAGACGAGTATAAATTGGTATTGGCGTCGAACTCACCCAGACGCAAGGAGCTATTGGCCGGTCTCGACCTGCCGTTCACCGTCCGGGTGATCGGGGGTATCGACGAGAGCTATCCCGAGGAGCTGGAGGCGACGGAGATCCCCTTGTTCCTGTCGAAGAAGAAGGCGGAAGCCTATCTCTCCACGCTGGCCGACGACGAATTGCTGATCACGGCCGACACGATCGTCTGGAACGACAACCAAGTTCTGGGCAAACCGGACTCGGAAAGCGAAGCGTTCGACATGCTGCGTGCCCTGTCGGGACACACGCACCAGGTCATCACGGGCGTCAGCCTCACCACCAAAAGTAAACAGGTGAGCTTCTCGGTCGTCACCGAAGTGACCTTTTCCGATCTCACGGAGGCTGAGATTCACTATTACCTGGAGGAGTTCAAGCCTTACGACAAGGCGGGCGCCTACGGCATACAGGAATGGATCGGTTACATTGGCGTAGAATCGATCAACGGCAGCTTCTACAACGTCATGGGACTACCCGTCCAACGACTCTATCGCGAATTGAGATCTTTCTAAACACAGTACCACCACAAACAGGAAAACATACACAAGGAAACGCCACATCCAACGGAAGAAAAAGCCGATGGATGTGGCGTTATTTTTTGTCTCAAACCTTGAGATAACTGTCTCAAGCCTTGAAATAATTATCCCAAGGCCTGAGATAACTATTCCAAACCTTGGGATAAAAATTCAATCAGGACCCTGCTAAAAACAGCTCCTAATCTTTAATACTTTTCTTTTAACCCTCTACACTTTTCTTAAAGTAACGGAATTACAGAGCAGACTGACGAGCTTCCATCTCTTCCTGAAGACGTTTAAACTCAGATTGACGGGCCTCCATCTCCTTTTGGAGACGTTCAAACTCCGGTTGGCGAGCCTCCATCTCCTTTTGGAGACGCTCAAACTCCGGCTGGCGAGCCTCCATTTCCTTTTGGAGACGCTCCAATTCTGGACGATATTGCTCCATGATCATAGAGATGCTATCACTGATATGCGCGGAAGCCATCGCTTCCTGAACCGCACGTTCAATCTCCGGTTGGTGTTTCGCCACAATAAGGGAAATACTGTCACCTATTTGCTGGGCACGCTCACTAACTTGTACCAAGACTGAATCTTTGGCGATAGCATGGGCAATTGCCTTTTCATGGATGATTTGTTTCTCATCCGGAATTAATTCCATAAATTCGCTACTTGAAATCGCCTCAAGCTCGCGGGCGATCGTGGGATGGGCAAAGGCCGCAACGGCAATCGCGGCCAACGGAAGGATAGATAGATACCTTAACCGTCCCCAAGGATTTGATTTTCTTTTTAACATCATAGCTATTCGCTTTTTAAGTGAATTGTTATTAAAGCTGTTGGCCATGGAAGTGAAGCGCCTTGAGCCGACAGCTTTTCTTATTAATCGCAGTTGATAATCACGAGGATCAACTCCTTCGCCCAATACGGCGGCATCCGCCTCAAACTCATGGATCTCACGGAGCTCGCGCCGCAAGAGCCAGATGGCCGGATTGAACCATTGCGTCAGGCAAAAGAGAGAAACAAAGAGAATATCCGCCGAATGCCCGAAACGGACATGAGCCATCTCGTGCGCCAGGACCGCCTTTCCCTCACGCTCAAAATCCTCGCGGTTAATCACGACCGTACGTGACCAGCTGAAAGGCTCTACCGCTCTTGAGGTCAAGACCAAGCGCATGCCATAAAACCGACGTGCCTCCTCACGGCCAATCGCCCGATGAAGCGCAAAACCAACAATGAGACCATAAGCGACAAAAAACACCAGGCCTATCAGGTAAACCGCCGCACCAATCGAGGGCCAAGGAATAGAATGCTCCCGCTCCACGTCACTGACGGATTCAATCTGTGCCGCCCAAAAGAGGATCGCCTCATTTACCGGACGTGCCGATTCAGCGATAGCGCCCTCTTCCCACGTGAAATGGACCAATGGCAAAATGGTCGACAACAGGAGCAGGCTCAATAACGTAACCCTGTTCAGGCGATGGAAAGTCGTTCCGCTCAACAGCAATTTGTAGAAAAGGAAAAACAACGCCACACAAGCGGATGATTTAAGTATGTAAACCAAGAAGGCACCCATATGTCCGATCGTTTATTAAATGTTTTCGGTATCGATTTGATGGAACAAAAAAACAATAAAGATCGCACATAAACTAATTATCATAGTTAATAAACTAGAATAAATAGTCTGATTAGGGCAAACAAAGAATTATACCTTTATTAAAGGCTCTCCAAAAAATGATCTATTAGGGATTCTCAAGGATCGATAAGGCCTGTCGGTTGGGCAGATAGCGAGTCATGCCCTCGGAGTAAGCCACTCGTTGATGCCCCAGACTGTCGGAATAGATGATGAAATAGTCGATCGTGCCGACCCGGCGGGCAATTTCCCGTGCCCGATCAAGCCCAACGACCATGAAGGTGGTGGCATAGGCGTCGGCGGTCATGCAATCATCAGCCACGATCGTCGCGCTCAAGATGTTCTGACCCGCCGGATAGCCGGTCAGGGGATTGATCGTATGCGCGTATTTCTTGCCATCCTTGATGTAGAAATTCCTGTAATCGCCCGAGGTGGCGATGCCGCCCTTCCGGTTGAGCTGTACGACCTCCTCGATCCCGTTATCCCGGGCGATGCCGGTCGTATCGGGATTGGGCTTATTGATTCCTACACGCCAGCCTTGCCCCGCTGGATTGACACCGCATAGCGTCACCTCGCCACCGATCTCTACCATATAGTTCCGGACCCCCTCGCGCTCGAGCAGCTGGGCGATCACGTCGCAGGCATAGCCCTTAGCGATCGAGGAGCAGTTGAGCTGGACTCGCGGATCCTCCTTCTCGACCCGGTTGCCAACCAACCGGACCTTTTGATAACCGACAAACGAGCGAAGGCTGTCGATCACGGCAGGCGTCACGCTATCCATCCGGCTGAAGCCAAACCCCCAAAGGTTGACGAGCGGAGCGCAAGTGATGTCGTAAGCGCCTTCCGATACGGCCGAGACCTCCATCGCCCTCAAGAAAACCTCGCGAAACCAGGGATCAACCTCCACCGGCTCGTTTCGATTGACTTTCGCGATAACCGAATTCGGATTAAATGGATTAAGGGAGAGATCGAACCGCGCCAACTCCGCGAGAATGAGGCTATCTTTCGCCTCATCAGCCTCATACTTGATCGAATAACGGGTATGGAAGATGGAGCCGACCGACTCATAATAACGTTTCTCACCCGAACAGGCAACCAGGGAAAATCCCCCGGCAATCAGCAAGACACATTTAATAAGGAAAGAAGCGCACATAACCAGCCGACAAAAAGATTAACTGAAGAAAAGATGCTCAATCAGGATCCTCGCACCGATCCCGATCAAGATAATGCCACCGATCAAATCGAGTTTCAGGTTGATCCGGCCCCCAACCCGGTTGCCGAAGAAGACCCCGAAGGCGGCGAAAGCGAAGGTCACCAGCCCGATGATCACCGTCTGGATGACGATAGGGGCCTTGATGATGGCCAGCGAGATGCCCACGGCCAGCGCGTCGATGCTTGTCGCCACCCCAAGACCGCAAAGCGTCCGCCAGCGGAAGATATCGAAGCGGCATTCCTCCTCCTCCTCGCGCGTACTGTCGTAAATCATCTTGCCCCCAAGATAGAGCAGGAGCGCGAAAGCCACCCAATGGTCGAACGCCTCAATGTAACGCTCGAACCCCTTACCCGCGAAAAAGCCGATCAACGTCATTCCCGCCTGAAAGAGCGCCATCACGCTCGCCACCTTAAAGACCTTATAGAATCCGCAACGTTGTTGGGCAAGAGCGCCACCCGTCACCGAGACCGCCAGGCTATCCATCGCCAACCCAATGGCGAGCAAAACCATCTCAACGTACAACATCCGGTCAGAAAGTTTCGATCTTAACAATATCCACAAACTCTTTCCGGTGTTTCGGTGTCGCCTCGAAGAGAGCCTCATCCTCCGGATAACCCACCGGAATCAGAACAACAGGCTCAACCGTCGGTGGCAAACCGAACTGTTGACGGCAAAGAGCGACATCAAAATTGCAAACCCAGCAAGAACCCAAGCCCTGCTCGGCCGCCGCCAGGCAGATATGCTCCGCCGCGATCGCCACATCGATATCCATATGATCCTTTCCGTCAGCCCGTTTCCACGATTGGGCGTGATCCCCACAAACTACGATATAACAGGGCGCCTGCTTAAACCACTCACGAGGATAACAAGACTGGATCTTTTCACGCCCCTTGTCACTCTTGACCACCAAGAAACACCAAGGTTGGTAATTCACGGCAGAAGGAGCCATACGTGCCGCCTCCAGGATATAATCCAGCTTCTCCGTCTCGACAGGTCGTGAGGCGTATTTACGGATGGAGCAACGTTTTTTTGTCAGTTCCAGAAAATTCATCATAACTCTGTCTCGATTTTATATTTATTACGATTGGGAGAGTCACGCGAGATCAACTCGCCGATAAAGCCGGCCAGGAACATCTGTGTTCCCATAATCATAGCCGTCAGCGACACGTAAAAATAGGGCGAATTGGTAACCAGCGGCCTCAAATTACCCTCAATGATCGACACCAACTTCATTCCCAAGACAATGCACAGCGCTATAAAGCCAATAAAGAACATGACGCTGCCCCACAACCCGAAGAAATGCATCGGCTTCTTGCCAAACTTAGAGGTAAACCACAAGGTAATCAAGTCGAGATAACCGTTCACGAAACGATCGAGACCGAACTTGGTCTTCCCATACTTGCGAGCCTGGTGATGAACCACCTTCTCACCAATCTTCGAGAACCCGGCGATCTTCGCCAGATAGGGAATATAACGGTGCATATCGTTATAAATCTCGATATTCTTGATGACAATATTCTTATAGGCCTTCAAGCCACAATTGAAGTCGTGCAGGTTATGGATACCCGAGAAACGGCGAGCCGTGGCGTTGAACAATTTCGTCGGGATCGTCTTCGAAAGCGGATCATACCGTTTTTTCTTCCAGCCAGAGACAAGATCGTAGCCATCTTCCGTGATCATGCGATACAGTTCGGGGATTTCATCAGGACTATCTTGCAAGTCCGCGTCCATCGTGATGACCACATCACCCTTGGCACGCTGGAACCCGCAGTTCAAACCCGGCGATTTTCCGTAATTACGACGGAACTTGACCGCCCGAACCACATCAGGCGCCTGTTGTTTCAACTGCTCTATGACCTCCCACGAATTGTCCGTGCTGCCATCGTTAATAAAAATCACCTCGTGACTGAAATGGTGCTCATGCATCACCCGCTCGATCCACTCGAAAAGCTCGGGCAGCGATTCCGCCTCATTATACAAAGGAATAACGACTGATATATCCATAATATGATTAGCTCTTAAACCGATTAAACCCGCTCACCGCCCATCATGTCCGATGACTCGCCTCGAGCCAAAAGAGCGACAGGGATTGAGAGGATAATTCCATATAATACGTTATTGAATATGCCTTGGATAGCCATTTGGATCGGTGTCACGTGGATCTCCTTGATCGCGTCGAGCAAGGCTTGGCTCGCCCCACTCTCCTTTAGGGCCTCTTCCATATCGCTGACCGTCTTCACCAACAGGTCGGGCGGAGCGACAAAACGATAAAACAGGTAATGTTCCAATGAAACCAGGATCGCGGCGAAGAAGTAAAGCAGCACACCAAACTGCCACGCATGGAAAAAACCCAGCTTACCGCCAATATTCTCCCGATATCTCCGGGTCATCTTATAAGCGATGTAAGGGACAAGGCAAGAAAGGCTCCAATAGACGATATTAGCGGTCGGATGGGAAAAACCAAGAATGAAGAAAACATATTTTATGACCCAATAAATCCCCATCACGAAGCCATAGTTCATGGCTCCTCTCAAAAGAAAGCTTTTGTCCTCTCCCATTTTGTTAAATATTAATCTTTTCCGGCGACAAAAATAGTGTATTATTCGCGTACGGGAAACAATCAGGGCAAAAAAAAAGGAAGCCATCGCTTCCTTCCTGTCCTTTATCTGAGCCTCTTGTCGGATTCGAACCAACGACCCCGAGATTACAAATCACGTGCTCTGGCCAACTGAGCTAAAGAGGCAATCTTTACAGCCGCAATACGGCTAAATTTCCATCTACCGGAAAACGGCTGCAAAGATACAACTATTTTTTGAATCAACAAAATTTTTTCGAGTTTTTTTTATCGATTCCTTGATTTTTCTTTAAATTTGGTCAATTGAACCTTCATTGAGTCCACTGCCTGGTCAATTCCTTCCTCAAAAGTGTCACATGTCTTTTCTACGAACAACTTGGTTCCAGGGACAGCAACTTCCAGATGAACTTCCTTATTCAAGGCAGTAGCAGGCTTCACGACCTTTAATTGCACCTCTACTTTCTGTATATCTTCAAAAGTTTTTTCTAACTTGGCGACTTTCTTTTCGATAAACGCCTGTAACTTCTCGGTAGCGTCGAAGTGAATCGACTGAATCTTAATTTCCATAGTTACCTCCATTTTTTAAAAGGTTACGCCCGAGGATGGGCTTCAATATAAACTCGTTTCAACTGTTCAAACGTTGTATGCGTATAAATCTCGGTCGTCGAGAGTTTCGCATGTCCTAACAGTCTTTTCAAACTTTCAATTCCTGCACCATGATTCAACATTGCAGTAGCAAACGTATGCCTCAATACGTGCGGACTTTTCTTTTTCAACGAGCAAACCCTTGCAAGGTTCTCCTTCACGATTTCTCTGACTTGAACCGGACTCATCCGTCCGCCCTTATCCGCAAGCAAAAGAGCTCCAGACTTAGCCATCACCCTTTGTGCTCTTAGAGCCAAATATTCCGAAAGAGCATTTTTAAGCTCGTCACCAAAAGGAACTATACGTTGTTTGTTTCCCTTACCCGTAATCTTTATCTCTTTTTTGATAAAGTTCACATCGTCAACATCAAGTCCTATCAACTCTGACAATCGCATCCCCGTCTCATAGAACAATATTATAATAGTACGTGCGCGTACATTATTATAATCATCGCCCCACATTTTCCTGTCAAGCAACTCATCCATCTCATTTTCTTTCAAAAATTGAGGTAGCGGTCTACTTTCCTTAGGTCCTTTGAGGCTATGAGCGGGATCCGACTCCACATAATGTCTGACTAAAGCAAACCGATAGAACATTTTCAAAGCACTCAACCGGCGATTAACCGAGGTTGCCTTATTTCCTGCATCTATCATATGCTCCATCCAGTTGCGAATCATATCAGAATCAACAGATTCCCAAGTGAAGGATTCAGACAAGTTCCTAGCATACTGCTCAAAGAGTTTCAAATCTTCGCGATAGTTTTCTACCGTCCTCTGCGACCTGTTCAGTTCAGAGCGCAAATATTCCAAGAACTTATCTATACTCAACATAACGTCGTACCTTTTTCATTTCGGCAACGAAGTTACGAAAATTATTTTAAACTACCAAATTTTTTGAGGATTTTTTACCTTTATTCCTCGTTTGCACGCAACTGCTGTACGTAGATGGCGTGTTCCATCTTGAGACGCTTCAAAACAGAAGGCTTGTCATACTGCTGACGAGCACGAAGCTCCTTAACAACACCTGTCTTTTCGAATTTTCTCTTAAACTTCTTGAGAGCTCTCTCGATGTTCTCACCGTCTTTAACTGGTACAATAATCATTTTTTTGCTTTTAATTTATTATGTTAAACTTATGTTATTCAATGCGAAATATGGCAATGCCACAATTTGCGGGTGCAAAATTACATCTATTTTATCAAACTACCAAGTTTTTCTTCAACTTTTTACTCTAAAATGTTCATTTTATGGGTTTTGTAGCATTTTCAAGCCATATTTTCTCCTCTTCATCAAGGAAAGGAGACAATTTTTCATAAACTGAATGATGATAAGCATTGAGCCAGTCAATCTCTTCAGGCAACAACATATCAACATCTATAGGAGTGGTGTCTATAGGACAAAGAGTAAGAGGCTCTATCTGCAGGAATTTACCGAACTCAGTAGACATGTAGTCTGAAATCAGCACCGTATTTTCTATTCTTACGCCAAACTTACCTGCCAGATACAAACCAGGCTCATCAGTCAAGGTCATTCCAGCTCTCAAAGGTGTAGGCATCCACTCCATTCTTATTTGATGAGGGCCTTCGTGCACACAGAGATACGAACCTACTCCATGGCCTGTACCATGCAAGAAATTATATCCTTCACGCCACATACACTCTCTTCCTACAGCATCCAACTGTGTTCCTGATGCACCATCGGGGAATTTAACCAATTCCAACTGAATATGCGCTTTCAGAACCAAAGTATAAACATGCTTCATCTCTTCAGATACGGCCCCCAAGGCTATGGTACGTGTAATATCTGTAGTACCATCCTGGTATTGAGCGCCAGAGTCTATCAGGATCAAGCCTTCCGGTTTCAGAACGACATCTGTTTCAGGAGTTGCCTCATAATGGACAATTGCGCCATGCTGCGCATAGCCGGCAATCGTATCAAAAGAAATATCTCTGAACAGTTTCTGTTCGGCACGTAGCGATGTTAATTTCTCATCAATGGAAATTTCAGTTTGTCCGCCAGCCTCAACAGCAGGTTTCAGCCACTTCAAGAACTTAACCATAGCAACACCATCTTTAAGCATCGCACTACGGTAGCCCTCTATTTCTGCTTTATTTTTCACAGCCTTCATAGCCGGAATAGGAGAAGCTGCAGCAACAATTTCCTGGCATTTTACAGTTTTCCACAGATAATAGCTCGTTTCATCTCCATCTAACAGGATATTATATTCCGAATATGATTCAAGGCATTTTTCCACCTTATTATATTTATAGAGAGAAACCTGATTGTCTTGAAGATACTGTTTTACTTCAGGAGATAATTTATTATCATCCACGAAAAGAGAAACTTTATCGCTCTCAATCAACAAATAACTTACAAATACAGGATTGCAATGAACATCCGTACCACGAAGATTCAAAGTCCAAGCAATATCATCCAAAGCAGAAACGAGCATACCATCTGCATGAAGTTCTCTCAAAGCCTTACGAATACGGGCCACTTTAGAGGCTAGCGTCTCTCCAGCATATTCCAATGGTTGAATTTCTACAGGATTTGCAGGAAGCAAAGGACGATTCTCCCAAATCTGTTCCAAAGGGTCCAAATTAGTTCTAAGCGTAATTCCACCGAGTTTACGGAGAGAATAGCTTAAATCTTTAACATAATTATAAGAGTTGACCATGCCATCAAGTCCAACCTCAGGAGATTGTACATCCTGCAATTCTTTCCCCAACCATTCTGCGATAGTAGGCGTACCTTCCATTTTCAGCCTCATCAGCTGATATTCAGTATCTTCCAACTGTTCTTCCGCAGCCAAGAAGTAGCGGGAATCAGTCCATAAAGCAGCCGATTTCATTGTAACGACAGCAGTACCAGCCGACCCGTTAAAACCAGAGATCCACTCTCTTCCTCGCCAATGGTCGGCAACATACTCGCTCTGATGAGCATCTGTACTAGGGAAGATGAAAGCAGAAAGATGTTCACGCTTCATCAACTCCCTCAATCTAGCTAAACGTAATTCGATTTCATTCATAATTGTTATGCAATTTAATGTTTAACTTAACTCCAAATAATGCATTTTGCTAATTAGAGATTACAAAGATAACATTTTTAAGAATTAACAACAAATTTAAGCGCAAAAATATGCACGATTTACATTACTTTTTATTAATTTTGCGGTCGGAAAGTAAAAAGAAGGAGTTTTACAAACTTTATTCCAGATACATTCCGCTATTTTTCAGGAGAAAAAGATTATAAACATTTTAATAAGAATTGTAGTTATGAATTTTTTAACAAATGACAAACTCGTTATCGTCGGTGCAGGCGGTATGATCGGTTCTAACATGGTACAGAGCGCTTTGATGCTCGGTCTTACTCCAAACATCTGTCTTTATGATATCTTCGAGCCAGGTGTACATGGTGTATTCGATGAGATTCAGCAGTGCGCATTCCCAGGTGTTAACGTAACTTATACTGTTAACCCAGAGGAGGCTTTCACTGGTGCTAAATATATTATTTCTTCTGGTGGTGCTCCTCGTAAGGAGGGTATGACTCGTGAGGATCTTCTTAAGGGCAACTGCAAGATTGCTGCTGAATTTGGTGACAACATCAAGAAGTACTGCCCAGAGGTTGAGCACGTAGTTGTTATCTTCAACCCAGCTGACGTTACAGCTCTTACTGCACTTATCCACTCAGGTTTGAAGCCAAACCAGTTGACATCACTCGCAGCTCTCGATTCTACTCGTCTGCAGCAGGCTTTGGCCCTCGAGTTCGGTGTACAGCAGGATAAGGTTACTGGCGCTCACACTTATGGTGGTCACGGCGAGCAGATGGCTGTATTTGCTTCTCAGGTTAAGGTTGATGGCAAGCCATTGGCAGAGATGGGTCTTTCTGACGAGCGTTGGGAAGAGATCAAGCACCACACAGTACAGGGTGGTTCTAACATCATCAAGCTCCGTGGCCGTTCTTCATTCCAGAGCCCAGCTTACAACGCAGTCAAGATGATCGAGGCTGCTATGGGTGGCGAGAAGTTCACATTGCCAGCAGGTTGCTATGTAAACCACGACAAGCTCGGTTTCAAGAACGTAATGATGGCTATGCCTACTACTATCGACAAGACTGGTGTTCACTTCACAGAGCCTACAGGTACTGAGGAAGAACTCGCTAGCCTCGCTAAATCTTACGAGCACCTTTGCAAGATGCGCGATGAGATCGTAGAGCTCGGCATCGTTCCTCCAGTAGCTGAGTGGAAAGAGATGAACCCTAACTTGTAATTCTCCGCTTCGGATTTTTAGAAGTTAACTCGATAAGGGCTGAATCGTGAAAATGCTTCATGATTCAGCCTTTTTTCATTTATTTTTCCCCTATAGCGACCATTTATCCCCAAATACGCCATATCGTTACATTTTTCAGTAAATCAGGTTATACGAGTTTGGCATTATTTTTGTAATTTTGCACATAGAAATAACAAATTAAAAAGGATAATAGAAAATATGGAACTGATAAAGAACAAATCATTCGGGGGCGAGCGCCCTCTTTTCGGTGCTCACGATGTGCGTTTAGAAGATATTACGATTACAGATGGCGAATCGGGCATCAAGTGCTGCCAAAACATAGAATGCCACCATTCCAAGTTTTATGGCAAATACCCTTGGTGGCATGTGGACGGTGCCCTTATCACAGACTGCTACTTCGCCCCAGAAAGCCGTTCGGCCATCTGGTATAGTGATAATATGGTGATGAAAGACTGCACCATCGATGGGCCTAAGTTCTTCCGCGAAATGAAGAATCTGGATTTGGAGAACGTAAACATCACAGATGCTGATGAGACATTCTGGAAGGTAGATGGCTTGAAACTGAAGAACGTAAAACTCCACGATGGAACTTATCCATTCATGTTTTCCAAGAACATCTATGTAGACGGACTGGAGAGCGATTCCAAGTATGTATTCCAATACTGCAGAAATGTGGAGATTCACAACGCAAAGATTACAACCAAGGACAGTTTCTGGGAATGCGAGAATGTAACCGTCTATGATTCGGAACTGAATGGTGAGTATCTGGCCTGGCACAGCAAGAACATCAAGTTCGTGCGTTGCCACATCAGCGGCGAGCAGCCTCTCTGCTACATGGACCATGTAACTCTGGAGGATTGCACCTTTGATAAGGAATGCGACCGTGCCTTCGAGGATTGCACCAACATCGATGCACAGATCAAGGGAAGTATCACCAATATCAAAAACCCTATCTCCGGAAGAATCGAGGCAGACGAAGTGGGAAGCGTAACATATACTGAGTTTGCCAAAGCGCCAAAGGGTGTATGTGAAATCACAGATAAATCGAAATAGTTTAAGAGGTAATTACAGAAATGACAACAATCAAGTAAATTACTTATTGTTCCCATAACTAATTATTCTTACACTCAACTGAAATCTCCGTTCATAGACACTGAACGGCCGTTCAAAAGCTTTGAATGTACGTTCAATGTCTTTGAACGGAGATTCAAAGTCTATGAACGAAGATTTCAATTAGGAGAAAAAGAGAATCATCCTATATAAATAAGAGATTTATCCTATATAGATAGTAGAAACAACATAGATAGAAAACAAATATGAAATACAATTTTGATGAAATCATCGAACGTCGTGGAACCAACTCATACAAATGGGATCTGGTGAAGGAAGACGACGTTATTCCGATGTGGGTAGCAGACATGGATTTCCAGACAGCTCCCTGCATCATCGAAGCCCTGCAGAAGCGCGTAGCTCATGGCATCTTCGGCTATACCCTCGTACCTGATTCTTATTACGAGGCTATCATCAGCTGGTTCTCCCACCGCCACCAGTGGAAGATAGAGAAAGACTGGATTCTCTATACTTCAGGCGTTGTACCAGCCATTTCCTGCTGTCTGAAAGCCATCTGCATGCCTGGGGAAAAGGTATTGGTGCAGACACCTGTCTACAACTGCTTCTTCTCCTGCATTACAAACAGCGGCTGCGAAGTAGTTGAAAACGAACTGAAACGTGTGGGCAACTGCACTTATGAGATAGATTTCGAAGACTTCGAGCGCAAATGTGCCGATGAGAAGACCACAGCCTTCATCCTCTGCAATCCTCACAATCCAGCCGGAAGAGTGTGGAAGAAAGAGGAACTTGAGCGAATGAACGACATCTGTCTCAAGCACGGGGTAAAGGTCATCGCAGATGAAATTCATTGCGAGCTCATCATGCCAGGCTATCAGTATACTCCATTTGCCAGCATCAGCGAAGCTTGCCGTGACAACTGTGTAGTTTTGAATTCTCCATCAAAGTCATTCAATATTGCAGGACTTCAGATAGCCAACATTATCTGTCCGGATGCAACATTGCGCCGCCGCATCAACCGTGCCATCAACATCAACGAGGTTTGTGACGTAAACCCATTCGGCGTTATCGCTCTCCAGGCAGCTTACAATGAGGGAGAAGAATGGTTGGATGAATTGAACCAATATCTCTACGAGAACTATCAGGCAGTAAAGGAATTCTTCAATACCGAATTGCCACAAGTTCGCGTTACCCGCCTTGAAGGCACCTACCTGGTATGGCTCGATATCCTGCCATTCGAACTGTCAAGCGACGAGGCTTATGAGAAGCTGATGAATGATGGCAAGGTATTCGTCAACAGTGGTACGATGTATGGCAGAAAGGCTGGTCAGGGCTACCTGCGCCTCAACATCGCCTGTCCTCGCAAGACCCTGATGCAGGGTCTGATCCGCATTGCCCGGGTTCTCAGCCAGTATATGGATGAAGAGGATTTAAGCGGATGCCCTGCATAAAAGAGCGAAGAAAGAGAAAAGATTTCTAAATAAAATGTTTAAAACAAGATAAGATGGAAAATGAAGTTTTGAAAGCCATTAAGGAAAGAAGAAGCATTCGTCGCTTCAAGGCAGATCAGATTACCGACGAAGAGTTGAAGACGGTATTGGAAGCCGGCACATGGGCAGCAACAGGTCATGGAACCCAGGAGCCTTTCATCATTGCCGTTCAGAATCCTGAGATTTGCGCCCAGCTTCGCAAGATGAACGCAGAAATCATGGGTGTAGAAAGCGATCCTTACTATGGAGCGCCAACCATCGTTATCGTTCTGGCACCAGAAAGCAATGTTAACGGTGTGAAAGATGGCAGCCTTATCTTAGGCAATATGATGCTTGCTGCCCACTCTATCGGCCTTGCATCTTGCTGGATCAACCGTGAAGACGGCATGTTTGCATCAGAAGAAGGCAAGAAGTTGATGAAAGACTGGAATCTTCCAGAAGGTTTGATGGGAGTAGGAGCCTTAGCCTTGGGTTATGCTTCTGCGCATCCTCATACCGTAAAACCAAGAAAAGAGGATTACTACCGCATTATCAAATAAAGGCAGGATGCCTGGTTTACGGCACATACCTATACAAAAAGGTCTCATGAAGAAAAACATTCATGAGACCTTTTTATATATGTATAGAATGAAGCTATTACAACTTAACACTTGCCAAGACCTTATCAGTAGCGCCAGCCAAATGAGCCACGAAGGCGCCAGCCTTATCGCCAGCCTGTTTCAGGAAGGTCTCATCATTCATCAGAGAACCCATCATGCCCGAGAAATCTTCATAGGTATTGATTTCAAAACCTCCACCCGATTTCAGCAAGCCCTGAGCCTCCTGAAACTTTTTGTTGTTCGGACCAAAGATAACCGGCATATTCCATACGGCAGCCTCCAAGGTGTTATGAATACCTACACCAAAGCCACCACCGATATAAGCCACATCACCATAGTTGTACATACTGCTCAACAATCCGAAACAATCGATGATCAAGACATCAGCCTCCGCAGCCTCTTCAGGAGTTGTTTGCGTATAGCGCACTACCTTTTTGTCCTTTATCAGAGAAAGAATCAACTTCAGATGCTCTTCAGCGATGACATGAGGAGCAATCAGCAGGCGCCAATCCTTATGCTCATTAAAGAAAGGTATAAAGATATTCTCATCTGGTGGCCAAGAGCTACCGGCAACAAATACCTTGAAATCATGCTGAGGAACACCTGCAGACTGAGATGAAGCCACTCCTGTTCTGAAAGCCTCGCAAATCGGCAATTGCTTGGCAGCCTCCTTTATCTGGAGAACACGGTCGAAACGGGTATCGCCTACCACATCCACAGCCGTGATGCCTATACCTTCGAGCAATCGCTTACTCTCTTCGTTCTGTACGAAGAAACGGGTAAAGCACTTCAGCACTCCAGCATAGCTTCTGCCGTACCATTTGAAGAACACCTGATCCTCGCGGAAGATACTGCTCACGCTATAAGTAGGAATGTTGCGATGCTTCAGGATATGAAGGAAATTAGACCAGAACTCATACTTGATGAAGAAAGCCATCACAGGACGTACCAGTCTAAGGAAACGGATGGCGTTCAACCTAGTATCCACCGGCATATAACAGATGATGTCAGCTCCCTCATAGTTCTTGCGCACCTCATAACCTGAAGGAGAATAGAAGGTAAGCAGAATCTTATACTGAGGATAGTCCTTGCGGATACGTTCCATCAAAGGTCGTCCCTGTTCAAACTCACCGAGCGATGCTGCATGAAACCAAATGTACTTAGCGTTAGGATCCACCTTCTGCTTCAATATTTTGAAAGCCTCACGCTCACCACGCCACATCTTGCGCACCTTTTCATTAAACAGACTTGCAATGGCTATGCCCCAAAGGACGAAATATATTACGATATTATAGATCATGATATTTCTTTATATTGGTTACTATCTATAAATACGTGAACTCTCTGAATAGCCTTCAGCAATATGCTGCAGAAAGCCATTCAGAGAGAAATTATTGTGAATTAACCCAAAACTTCGATTGCCTTGCGAAGACGGCGCAGAGTTTCCTCCTTGCCAAGGAAGGCAGAGATATCGAACATACCCGGGCCCTTGCCCTCACCTACGAGAGTCAGACGGAATGCGTTCATCACATCACCCAGCTTATAGCCCTTATCCTCTACCCATTTCATCACGACAGGTTCCTGACCTTCGATAGAGAAATTCTCAATACCTTCAAGCACATCAGCAAGTTCTGTCATCTGCTGTGCAGAATATTCCTTCCAGCGCTTCTTGGCTGTCTTAGCATCATACTCTGTAGGAGCAATGAAGAAGAAAGAACACAATGGCCACAGTTCATAGACAAAGTTCACACGATCCTTCATCATGTGTACCACCTGCTTTACGCGGTCCAGAGTTTCCTCTACACCATTGTTGGCAACAATAGGGGCAAAGAGGTTAGCTATTTCATCATCGCTCTTCATCAGAATGTATTCGTGGTTGAACCAGATTCCCTTCTTGAAGTCGAACTTGGCACCAGCCTTAGAGCAACGTGAAATATCAAAAGCCTTCACCAGTTCATCAAGAGAGAAGATTTCCTGTTCTGTACCAGGATTCCAGCCGAGGAGCGCCAGGAAGTTGACTACAGCCTCTGGGAAGTAGCCACTCTCACGATAACCGGAAGAAACCTCGCCAGTCTTAGGATCATGCCACTCCAGCGGGAATACCGGGAAACCGAGGCGGTCGCCATCACGCTTACTCAGCTTACCTTTACCTTCAGGCTTAAGAAGCAAAGGAAGATGCGCAAAACGAGGCATGGTATCTTCCCAACCGAAAGCCTTATAAAGAAGTACGTGCAAAGGCGCACTAGGCAACCACTCCTCACCGCGGATTACATGAGAGATTTCCATCAGGTGGTCGTCTACGATATTTGCCAGGTGATAAGTTGGCAATTCATCAGCACTTTTATAAAGTACCTTATCATCCAGGATATCACTCATTACCTTCACGTCACCACGAATCATATCGTTCACGTGAATTTCCTGTCCCGGTTCAATCTTGAAACGTACAGTATACTGCTTTCCGTCAGCAATCAGTTTATCAACCTCTTCCTTAGAAAGAGTCAGAGAGTTGCGCATCTGCATACGAGTATGAGCATCATACTGGAAATTCTGGATTTCGGCACGTTTCGCTTCCAACTCCTCAGGAGTATCAAAAGCAATATACGCCTTATCATTATCCAAGAGCTGCTGAACATACTGCTTATAGATATCACGACGTTCACTCTGGCGATAAGGTCCATGCTCTCCACCGAAACTTACACCCTCGTCAAACTGGATACCCAGCCACTTGAAAGATTCCAGGATATATTCTTCGGCTCCAGGCACGAAACGATGAGAATCTGTATCCTCAATACGGAACACCAGCTCACCTCCATGTTGGCGAGCAAACAAATAATTATACAGAGCGGTACGAACACCGCCAATGTGCAATGCACCCGTTGGACTAGGGGCAAAACGCACCCTTACTTTTCTATCTGCCATGTCTTTTTATAGCTATTTTCAAATTTTTCTGCAAATTTACATCTTTTTTTGCGATTTTAGCCGTTTTTTTTCGTATTTTCGCACTGTAAAACGAAATAAGCAAGAAAAAAGTAGGAAAATGAGCATATTTAACAACCCAGAAGAGAACTATTGGCGCAATTTCGCCACAAAAACGGTTTTGATATTAATTACCGTTGCTATCATTGTTTGGTTCCTTCCTCGCAACGAAGGAAGGATGTTCCGGTACGATGTTGGAAAGCCATGGATGTATGGTTCCGTCATCGCAAAATTTGACTTTCCGATCTATAAGACCGATGAAGCCATCAAGCGTGAACAGGATTCGCTGATGAAGCAATTCCAACCTTATTATTCTGTCAATGAATCCATCGGCAGCGAACAGGTGAGCCGCTTCCTGCACGACTTCAGCCAAGGTGTACCAGGTTTGCCAAAAGAATATGTGGGACTCATAGCCCACCAGCTTCAACGCCTTTACCAGACCGGCATCATCAATACCACGGAATATAATCGTATCTACAAAGATTCTACCAGTATGATACGAATTATCAACGGAAAGAATGTGAAGAGCGTACCTATCGGTTCGTTCTACTCTACTATTGCCGCTTACGAACGCATCTTCTACGATGAGAAACTGGCAACCCAGCGACAGCTTTTATCCCGTTGCAACCTTAACAATTATGTTGAAGCTAACGTCATATATGATAAGGAAAGAAGCGAGGCAGAGAAAGCCGACATGATGAGCAGCATTCCACTGGCAAGCGGAATGGTGATGAGCGGTCAGAAGATTGTGGATCGTGGCGAAGTGATTACGAACAATACCTATCGGGTGCTCAATTCATTCGATAAGGAGATGAAGCGCCGCAGTTCTACCCAGGAAGAACTGACAACCACTATCATCGGACAGGTACTGTTTATCTTCATTCTTGTCATGCTGTTTACCTCTTATCTCTCACTTTTCAGAAAAGACTATTTTGATAAGCCGCGCAGCATTACCATGCTTTATGCGATGATTACGCTGTTCCCAATCTTTGTGTCACTCATGATGAAACACAATTTCTTCAGTGTCTATATCATCCCATTTGCCATGGCGCCTATCTTCGTACGTGTGTTTATGGACTCGCGTACAGCCTTTATCAGCCACGTTACGATGATCCTCATTTGTGCAGCAGCAGTAAAGTACCAGTACGAGTTTATCATCGTACAGCTGGTAGCTGGTCTTGTTGCTATTTACAGTTTGCGTGAACTCAGCAAGCGCTCGCAGATATTCATCACAGCCCTGTTGGTAACTATAGCCAGCGGTGTAGTATATCTTGCCCTTCAGCTGATGCAGGACAACCAGGTGTTCAACGTAGATGCCAGCATGTATAGCTACTTTACTGTAAACGGCATCTTCCTGCTACTCTCTTATCCGCTCATGTACATTATAGAAAAGATGTTTGGATTTACATCTAATGTTACACTCTTCGAGTTGTCAAATACCAACAAGGGATTACTTCGCAACCTGAGTGAGATTGCTCCAGGCACCTTCCAGCATTCTATCACCGTAGGTAACCTGGCAGCAGAGATTGCCAACCGCATCAGAGCCAACAGTCTTCTGGTACGTACCGGAGCACTCTATCATGATATCGGTAAGATGACTAACCCTGTTTTCTTCACTGAGAATCAGGCGGGCGTTAATCCTCACGACCAGTTAAGCGACCTTGAGAGTGCACAGATTATCATAAGCCATGTTTCAGAAGGTCTGAAGATGGCAGAGAAGGTTGGTCTGCCAGGCATCATAAAGGATTTCATCACTACTCATCACGGAACGGGCATCACCAAGTATTTCTATATTAATTACTGTAATGCTCACCCTACAGAGGTGATTGACAAGTCGCAGTTCCAATATCCAGGGCCGAACCCATTTACCCGCGAACAGGCCATCCTGATGATGGCAGATACGGTTGAAGCGGCTTCGCGCTCTCTGAACGAATATACTGAAGAAAGCATCAGTAACCTCGTCAATAAACTCATCGACGGACAGGTGGCAGATGGTTTCTTCAAGGAGTGCCCTATCACGTTCCGAGACATCGCTCTCGCTAAACAGGTACTCATCGAACGACTCAAGGCTATTTACCATACCCGTATTTCGTATCCTCACTTGAACGTAAGACAGAATGCCGGTAAAAAGACGAGTCAGGAGTCTAAAGAATAAGAGTAAAGATACAATTCGTGAAGTTCTTATGCCGTAAAGCGTAAAAACGGATATACAAAAAGGTAAAACATAACCAATAATAGTCCTTTTTCTTGCACAGTTTTTAAAATCTGTGCAAGAGAAAGGGCTTTTTGCGTTAATATGCTTTAAATATTCAATAAAACCAATAACGAAATAGAACATTATAGTTACCTTTGCGGACGTTTTTATTTAATATTATTAAGATGAAGAAACTAAAATTAGTTAGTTTAGCCATTGCGATGGCTTGTGCAACCCCATCTTTTGCAGGCGGTTTGCTCACCAATACCAACCAGCATGTAGCATTCAACAGAATGATGAGCCGTGAGGCTTCAATTGGTATCGACGGCGTTTATTATAATCCAGCCGGAGTTGTATTCATGGGTGAAGGTCACCATCTCGCCATCAACTGGCAGTTGGCTTACCAGACACGTAGCATTGAAAATGATTATGCATTGTTCACAAACAATGTGAACAATCCTATTACTCCTCGTACATTCAAGGGTGAGGCTTTTGCGCCTGTCATCCCTTCATTCCAGTATGCTTATAATAAAGGTAAATGGTCACTCCAGGCTAGCTTCGCCCTCACAGGTGGCGGTGGCAAGTGTACCTTCGATAATGGTCTTGGCTCTTTCGAAAAGATCGTAGCTGAGACAGCAATGGCAGCTTGCCAGTTGGCTGGTGCTGTAGACCAGGTTGCAGCACAGTATCGTGTACCAGCTGTTTTCACCAACAATGATAAATTCGGAAAGGAAGGCAAGTATAGCTACAACAGTTATATGCACGGCCGCCAGTACTACTATGGTCTCTCTCTGGGTGCAGCTTATAAGTTCAGCGACAACTTCAGTGCATTCGCAGGCGTACGTGGTGTCTATGCTTCTACCAACTACTATGGTTATGTAGAGAACATCAAGGTTGGCGCAATGCCTCTCTATATGGTACTTGACCCAACTAAGGAGAAAGCTGCCAATATCGAGTTGAGCTGTGACCAGAGCGGTGTGGGCTTCACCCCTATCATCGGTGTTGATTTCAAAACTGGCAAATGGAACTTCGCTGCCAAGTATGAGTTCAAGACTCGTATCCGCTTGAAGAACAAGTCAGTAAACCAGGTACCAAGTATCGGTAACCTTCCAGCCAATCTCCGCAATGCTTATATCGCAGGTGGTGTACCTGAACAGGCTGCAGATGCCATTCTGGCAGATCCTACAATCAAGGGAGCAATGGGTCAGTTGAAGACTCAGTTCGACACAGAGCTCGAACAGGCTATCGGTGAATATGAGGATGGCAAGAAGATTGCTGGTGATATTCCTGCTTATCTGGCACTCGGTGTTGGCTACAGCCCTGTAAATGCAGTTAGAGTAAACGTAGGTTTCCACTGGTTCGATGACAAGCACGCTACATCTTACAACAACCGACAGGAAAAGTTGAAGCGCGGTACATTGGAGTACAACGCAGGTGTCGAGGTAGACGTAAACAAGAAGATTACCTTGAGTACTGGCTGGCAGAATACCAACTATGGTTTGCCTGATGAGAACCTTGACACACAAGCTTCAAAAAGATACATGGACGACAAATCATTCGTTGTCAGTTCAAACTCTGTAGCAGTCGGTGGTGTTTATCACATCAATAAGAAGATGGACTTGAACGTGGCTTACTTCCACACCTTCTATCAGCACAAGAAGACCTCTGAGAAGGTTCCGCTTTCTGCAGAAAAGAGCATCAACTACAGTTCAGACTACACACGTAACAACAACGTATTCGCAGTAGGTCTTGACATCAACTTCTAAACATAACTACAATTATCATAATTAAAAGGCTACCCGTTCTTGCAACAAGTAACGGATAGCCTTTTTCATTTTATTTACCAATCTTATTTTCTTCCATTCTGCCAGAGAAAAGGATGTCCAGGAGACTACAACGGGTCTACATCATAATAAATCTGCAGAGCTCCATATCTCGGATCCTTTCCCATCTGTTGCTGAGCAAACTTCAGATATTCTCTTACCTTCTGCTGATCAATACCATTTTCCAGTTTGATAACAATCTTTCGAATGTTCATCGTCTTAACCCTTGCCACAGCAGGTTTATCGGGTCCCAACACACGCTCGCCAAACCAGCTTCTCAGCGTTTTGCTGAGCTCATGGCTAGCCTGTTCGCATACCTTATCATATTTATGTTTTACATACACATTAATCAGGTGGAAGAAAGGTGGATAATGAAAAGTTCTTCTCTCCTCCAGAATACCCTGATACAAACCTTCATAATCATTATTCACCACCTGTCCGATTACTGGCAAGGTAGGATTCTTGGTCTGTAGAATCACCAAGCCACGCTTACCTTTTCTTCCTGCTCTACCACTCACCTGTGCCATCATCATGAAAGCATGCTCGTAGGCGCGGAAATCGGGATAGTTGAGCATAGAATCAGCATTCAGGATGCCTACTACACTCACCTTATCGAAATCGAGACCCTTAGAAACCATTTGTGTGCCTATGAGAAGATTCGTCCTGCCTTCAGAGAAGTCTGCGATAAGTCGTTCGTAGGCATTTCGGGTACGTGTTGTATCCAAATCCATTCTGGCAATCTTGGCTTCCGGAAAGATTTCCGCTATCTGGTCTTCTATCTTCTCGGTACCAAAACCACGTCCCATGATTTCCGTACTGCCACAGTTAGGACATTCCGTAGGAACCGGATAAGTGTAACCACAATAATGGCAAGTCAGCAAGTTAATGCTTTTGTGTAACGTAAGCGAGACATCACAGTTCTTACATTTCGGCACCCAACCACATACCTTACATTCAACCATCGGCGCAAAACCACGACGATTCTGAAAGAGGATTGCCTGTTGCCCATTCTTCAAAGCCTCTCTTACTGCAGCCAAAAGCTGTGGAGAGAAAGGACCGCTCATCATCTTACGGCGGCGCAAGTCTTTTACATCTACCACCTGAATTTCCGGCAACTGAATACCTTTGTATCTTGTTTTCAGCTCTACCAGTCCATACTTACCTTGCTGCGCATTATAATAACTCTCCATCGAAGGCGTAGCCGTACCCAATAAAGTCTTAGCCCCATACATCTTGGCAAGCACAATGGCAGCACTTCTGGCATGGTAGCGCGGAGCGGGATCCTGTTGTTTAAAAGAAGTCTCGTGCTCTTCGTCTATGATGACGAGTCCCAAATTCTTAAAAGGCAGGAAGACGGCACTTCTTGCACCCAGGATTACATCATAGGGATGATCAGAGAGTTGTTTCTGCCAGATTTCTACACGCTCAGCATCACTATATTTAGAATGGTAGATGCCCAGCCGGTCACCGAAAACTCTATGAAGGCGCTCCATGATTTGTACGGTCAGAGCGATTTCCGGCAGAAGATAGAGCACCTGCTTATGCTCCTCTATGGCTTTTCTGATAAGATGAATGTAGATTTCCGTCTTTCCGCTGGATGTCACACCATGAAGCAATACAACATCCTTTTTCATCATTTGCATCAGGATACCATTATAGGCATCTTGCTGAGCCAAGGAGAGAGGTTTAATCAAGTCAAGATGAGATTCTCCATTCGTATTCAATCGTCCTATTTCCAATTCATAAGTAAAGAGAATTCCCCTGTCGATAAGCGCCTTGACAACAGCATCCGTACAATGGCTCTCGTTCATCAGTTCTTCCTTGGTCACTTTTTTTATGCCTTCCCTAGGCGTATCACCATCAAGACTGTCCCAATGCGAGAGACTCAGAAAGGTGGTCAAGGTTTTGGCTTGCTTCAAGGCTCTCTGCACCAGGTTGAGCGCTACATGTAGTGCCTGCTCACTACGGTACGTACTGGCAAGTTCTACATAGAGTTCCATCTTGGGCTTGAATTTCTCTGTAGACTTCAGACCACCGGGCATAGCAGCGTTATAGACATCGCCTAACGGAGCCATATAATAATAGCCAATCCATTGCCACAATCTCATCTGCTGAGGCAACAGCGAAGGCGTATTGTCAAGTACCGCCTCGACAGCTTTGCAGGAGAATGCAGGCTTATCATCATGCAGCCGGGTAGCCATTGCGATATATTTCTTACTTTTACCAAGAGGAACCAGCAAGCGTACCCCAGGCACCACTTTCCCTTCCATCCCATCAGGGACAGAATAAGTAAAGGTTCCGTCGAGCGGAAGGGGTAATATCACATCTACATACTTCATATCTAATATTCTTTAACCTTGAAATATCCATCATTCAGGCTTTCGACTTGCAAAGTTAGCAAAAAAAAAGCAGATACCCATCATCGGATACCTGCTTTTATATATTTTAAGATGTACTAGGCGAGACCATACGATGTTCTCATCCATAATCTGTCCTGTTCTTTTGCAAGATTAGAACCAATAACCCAAAGCAATCTGCCAACTGTTATTCTTACTGTTACCATTCACAATCTTTTCGCTTGTTTCCTCCCAGGTAACATCTGCTGTCTTACCGCAAGCGATGTTGTAGTTTGCAGAGAGTTGGAGATGGCTCAGCAGGGTAACACCCAAACCTACGTTTACACTGAAGTTTGTTTTCTTCAGAGAATAACAGCCTGATTTATTCCACTCGAAGTTCTTGTCGCCAACGTTGATACCCCACTGTGGACCAGCGAAAACAAAAACATTAGCCAAGCTGCTCAAACCGAAGCCATAACGTACGTTTACAGGAATATTAAGAGATTTCTGAGTCATTGTTGTCTCTGCATCATTTACAGACACCTTAGCTTCCTTCTGATCGTACAAGGCAGCAGCATCAAAACTCAAGCCAACAATAGGGATAGTAACCTTAACCATTGGACCAACAAAGAAACCTGTCTTGTTAGATGCATCGAATACATCGTTACTCAAAGACATGTTAGTAACATCCAAACCGCCCTTCAAACCAAACTTAATCTGGGCATTAGCATTTGTAGCAAACATCATGGCTGCTACAACCATTAATACTGATAAAACTTTCTTCATTCTATATTTACTTTAATTCTTATATAAATTAATGACGCTCTCTACGAACCGTTACCCTAGCTGAGCCACCAGAAGAAACATTGCTTCCTCCTGATCTGCGTTTTTTAACAGTAGAAGTCTTAGCTGGTTTAGATGCAGAACCACTTCTTCTGTTACGGCTTTTCTTCAGAGTCTTGGCATCCATATTCTTTTCTGCCTTGGCAATACTGTCAAGAGAATCCTTCCGAGCCTGATTACCCCAGATATTCTTCTCAAAGGCAGCCAACTCAGCCTCTATGCGTTTCTGTTCCTTCGCCATGGCCGTATCCGAAGGACAGTATTGTGCCAGGGTATTGCCCTGCATATTATTGGTCTTGTAGATTTTACCCTGATACAGATTCTTGGTAAAATAATCTTCTGCACTCATCACAGCAGCATTGTTCACATTACTGGTCATCAGCTGCTGCTTAGCCAGGAAAGGAGCCAGATCATCATACTTCACCCAGAAGAGCGGATACTTGTTTCCTACATCCCCAAAGTCATCATTACGGGTCATGATAGGGCACAAAGCCAATACCTTGGTATGGAAAGAAGCTGTTTTCTGGTCATAATAAGAAGTCTCCTTCACATAGTACGCCTTCACTTCTGCTGACGGAATATCGCTGTCATCAATATGCACCTTTCCATTATCTGTCTTCTCGTAGTAGATATGATAATTATCTACGAATGCTTTCGGAGTAAGACGGTTGGCTGCAGAGAAGTCTTCATTACCATCCATACGATACTGATAAACAGGCACTCTACCCGTAAACATCAGTTTAAAGATATAGGTAAAGAGATTCATCTTACCATCTGTTGGCTCTACAGGATAATACAAGGCTGCATTGGCATCATCTGTGAGATTGAGTTCACGATAGATGTCTCTTCTCCAAACCACGTCCTCATCCATCGGGATGGCTGTAGGGAAATAAAGTTTGGCACGCAAGGTCATATTGTCAGCATTCGACTGTTGTGCCTTTTGCTGAGCCTGCTTTCTGCGAGCCGCTGGCTGTGCCATGATGCTCTGCACCATTCCCAAAAGCATGAATATGAATAATATCTTTTTCATTACATTGAACTTTGAACATTGAACTTTGAACTTTATGATAAGTAAAGCCGTTGAACTCTTCACTTACCTAACGATAACTTCCATTGCTGCCGGCAGATTTCGGGTAATTCCATCAGGACCTACAGCCTTGATATGCGAGATATAGAAGCGTCGGTTTCTTGACAGTTTTCTGAACTCTTCGCGCTGTCGTTCTGAGAAATTGGAACCCGCCGAAGCCAAAGGTATGGCATTGCCCATATTATCAAAGAATACGGTTTCGAAGCCCAGTACCTTGAACGGAATATCAAGGAGTCCGTCATCTATGGCTGCATGAATGCCTGGAGCACCCATCAGAGCACCTTTCGATAGAGCACCACCTCTAAATCTATCTGTACCCATCGCAATATAAGCAGTTGGGTCAGGAAGTTTTCTTACATGGAATACGAATGGAGGCAGACTTCTCACCTGTCCCTTATCGCGGGCTGTCACATGGATGGTAACATCCTTACCCACCGCTGAAGGTTTAGCCACGAAATGACCATTGCCCTTAGCTACGAAAGAACCGCCTGTCATGGAAGCAGAGATAGCATTTGCCGGAACACCAGGAACGCTGATGCTGATAGGATTGGCATAGCCTGCATAGAGCACATTCATCAGGTCGGCAGCAACGGTAGCTGTATTAGGAACAGGCAATACGGTGTATTTCTGAACGAAATTGCGTCGCATCATCTCGCCATTCTTGCCTCTCATCAGAATGTAACCGCCAAACTGATGCTCACCTACGCCACCTGCCACAAAACTGTATCTGCCATTCTCGGCATTCAGCCTACTACCATTCACATAGATTTCCGGGCGCTGTGTACTGTCTATTGCAGCCATCACCACATGCGAATTGAAACGTTCACCGGCATAGAGGGTTGTTTTCTCTGGAATAACGAATGCATCGAGTTCATTCACATTCAGTTCTACCAAATCTATATTTTTCTTCTCCTCATCCGATTTCTTCCCATCATCGGCAAGACTTTTCTTGATTTTCTCGACAACAGACTTGCCTTTGACACCGAATTCCTCATCTGTAGGAGTATTCAGCGCCAACATAGCCATCAGGATGACATACATCAGGTTAATCATCTTCTGGCGAGGCGAAACCGGTCTTTTCTTGATTGCCATGGATATAAATTTGCTTGATTCTATTTATTTTCTTCGTCTTTACTCTTCACTTGTTACATGAGGAGCCGCCACACGCATATTGATGGTCATGGCATCAATCATACGGGTATAAATCTTGTTCAACTGTTCTATCTGCTTTGCCATCATCTTGGTCTGCTCATTGATCTGGTCAATGGTACCAATCTGCTGGCTGGCACTTTTCAGCTGCATCTCGTATACCCTGCTGATACCTGTCAAGGTACGGTTCAGATTCTCCATCTCCTCGCTGTCACGAGTCAGTCGGCTACTCTGTTCGTTTACCTTACTCAAGGTTTCTACCAGGCTCTTCAACTGTTCTACGTAGCTGTTCTGAACTTCCACCACCTCAGGATTAAGTGGAGTCAGTTCTGGCGCAGCAGTCATTACAGGAGAGACAGGAGAAGAAACCTGAGGTTGAATGGTTTCAGAACGATTCTTGGCAGTCATCATTTCTTCAGCCGACACCTTTCCTTCCAGATACTCCTCTGTAGCATGGGTAGGCAAGTCTCTACCTTCGGCAGTCTTGTCGAAAGGACGGTCGAAAGCAGAAAGGAAGAACACGAGAATCTCGGTTCCCATACCTAAGAAAAGCATGAGATTGGCACCAGGAAGATGGGTCAACTTAAAGAGGGTACCAGCGATTACGATAGAGGCACCCCAACTGTAAGCATAGTTAAGGAATGTCTGACCCGGCACACTATCCATCCACTTCTGCAAGCGGTATACGATATTGAATTTGCTATAATAGCTCATATTATTTATCTCCTATTCTTATTCTTCAATGGTTTCTGTTTTCCGCTTGCCGTAGTAGCAAGACTTCTCACGCAACGGAATCCGATGTATGAGCGAGGCTGATTCTGGTACTCGAAAGTGCGCCATGCCGAACGGATAAACGACTCAGGGTCTTTCCAGGAACCACCTCTTACACTCTTCTTCTTCAAACGGTAAGGATCTTCTATGGCAGCATTATACTGTAAAGTTGGGTTAAAATCGCTCATTGCGTCAACACCCGCCTCTGTATAAACGGTACTTGTCCACTCTGCCACATTACCAGCCATATCGAAAAGACCATTAGAATTTGGCGAATAGATAGCCACCTTGCCGGTTATCAGGTTGCCGTCTTTGGTATAGTTGCCCCTGTCTGGTTTGAAATTGGCGTAAAAACAGCCATCCCCATTCTTCACATCCGCATTGTCCCAAGGAAATTCATTCTGGTTCTTGCCTCTTGCAGCATATTCCCATTCTGCCTCGGTTGGCAGACGGTAACGCTGCACATATCTTGCTTCAGGACCTAAGCCCTTCAACAGATAGTCTGTTCTCCAGGCGCAGAAGGCATTTGCCTGTTCCCAGGTAACACCGACTACCGGATAGTCATTATACGCAGGATTGCTGAAATAACTTCTCAGATAGGTTTCATTCTCTGCATTTCTGAAGTCGTTTACCCAACAGGTAGTGTCAGGATAAACATTCACGATATAGGTATTCAGGAAATCCCATGGTCCTGAAAGCGGACGGTTGATAGTCTCACGCACCACTCTACCCTCATCATCGTAATAAGCAGTATCTTTCGAAATCATCACCACCTCGTCCGGATTTATCTTCACATCGGTATTGAAGGTACGTTCCTGTGGATTCAGGCGGAACTTACGCTGAGCCGCAGCTGTATAATCATAGATTTCGTATTTATAGTTGAGCTGGCGCCAGTCGATGAGTTTTTCTCCTGTAACCGGATTGGTTTCATACAAACTTTCAAAAGCTCTCTGCTCATCCTCATTAGGTTTCTTAGGCAGCGCTTTCTTCCAGTTTACATGAGGTGTAACCGGATCGCCATTCTTATCTTCAGTAATCATGTAAGTCTCGTCGCCTCCATAAGCAGGATCAGCCAGACGGGTACGAAGAATAGAATCGCGCACATAAGCCACAAACTGCTTATATTCTGAATTGGTGATTTCGGTATCATCCATCCAGAATCCATCCACCGACACATCCTTGCGTGGTGTTTTCATTCCCCAGAGTGAGTCTTGGGTCTCCATTCCCATTTTCAGGAAGCCACGGTTTATCTTTACCATACCATAAGGGGCTGGCTCTACAAAGCTTCTACCGCTCACGCCAACCACCTCGCCACCTCTGCCTGCAACAGAAGCTTGCTTGGCACCGAAGCAGCCGCTCAAGGTGAGCAATATAGCGAATGCACTAAGGAGCAATATACTTTTCTTCATTGTTTTATGATTCTACTATGTTCTTATTTCTATTTACATTATAATATTCTGACGCTCTGATGGCAGTTTCTGCCTTTCTTGGTCAGGTTGATATCGGTCTGATACCCTACAAAGAGTTCATGACTGCCATTTCCGGCACTGAGTTTAGAGGTGTATGCCTCGTAACTGTAACCAAGCACTACCCCATGAAAACTACCGCCTACCAGCACGGTCACAGATCTGTCCGGACTATAGGTTACTCCACCATACAACATCCGTTTTTCATATTGGTAAACCAATCTTCCTGTCAGGTCGCCTCGCCATGTGGTACCATCTGTTGTAACAAGAACAGACGGCTTTATTGTTAAGAACGGATTTCTCAGTCGAATATTGTATCCACCTGTCAAATAATATGTGGCATCTATTTTCAATTCGTTGGTCTCACCTAGATTTATCGTAGGCGATGTAAGATGCTGGACAGAAAGTCCTACATACCAGGCCTTATGCTGATAATACAGACCCAGACTCAAATCCATTCCGCTTCCATTTACGTCTGAAGTAGAAAAGGCAGGGTCACCACTTTCTCCCAAATCCACCTTGCTTCCATCAAACTTCTCACTCAGCATGCCTCCTTGCACACCCACGCTCAGCGTTCCACCCAGGAGTTTATTCTGCAAAGCATACTGTAAAGCCAGTCGCTGATGAGTAAAAAGACCAATCTGGTCATTCAGTAGCGACAAGCCTACTCCATGCCGGTGATTGAGCAAGAAGAAAGGCATGTCAGCCGCCACCTGAAAGGTACGGGGGTTATGTTCGAATCCAGCCATATCAAGTGCGTAGGCCGCCGTAACATTGAGTTTCGACTGCTTACCCACAGCAGCAGGATTGAATGATGGTTCCAGGTCAAAATAATGACTGAAGGAAGGATCATACTGTGCCCTCATTTCGAGCACCCCCACTAGCAGAATCCATATAATGATAAATCTTTTCAACACAATAAGATAACGGAATTTCTTATACATTATTATATATAAGCAAGAAACAAAAGATGAAAAAGGCTACCCTCTTATAAGAGAGCAGCCCTATCATCGAGATTAATACTCGTCATCATTCCAGAGGAATATTAGGGCTGAATACCAAACACTTATAGCCTTCTAACTTTTTTATTGAACATTTTATTAAGGAGTAAAAGTCGCTAAAAGGCTTTTCTAAACCTATCTTGCAACTCCTTGATTCGCTCTAAAAGTTTTTCGAAAGATAAAGTCTGACCATAGATAAAGTGGTTACACATCTCTGCATAATCACCTTCCCAATCCTTCATCAACTCTTGCCTAGGAACGAAATCAATCTCACTAGGCATCAACTTAGAATAATCTACATACCCAACAGCATAGTATATGGAACGATGCTTAACTATACGCTCATACAAATCAATATCCTGCAGGGCTTGTTTGCCAAATCCTGTATCCATCAAGCGTTCGAGATCATAAAGATGTCTAGACATTCGGACATGACGAGGAGTCTGTTTCTGAAACTCCTCGCATAGCAGGAATGCCTTCTCTAGGAATGTTCGAGTAGGCACAACTGTTCTGACCGTAGCTGTAGCCGCCGCATCTTCTCCAGGGAAAGTCTGCTCAATATATGATGAAATCAAACGGTCTTCCGTAGGTTCATTCATAGACAAGCAACAAATCTCTATCTTAACTCTTGGCGGAATATACTCTATCGTATGACCAAGCATAGACTCATAATGAACGAGAATGACAGACGGATCCTTATCACTTGCAACGGGACTTGCCTTACCATCCTCATCAATTTCCTCTACTACATTTTCTATATGGTATCCTTCCACACCAAGTTTCTTTAGATTTTCATCCAACTCTGCTGAAACTGTATCAAGAAAATACCTACGTGCCTTCTTGCGAAGTTTTTCACGCTGATTCTTTGTCGTCTTCTCTATACCGAAGAATTCATGGCTTACAGATAAGTCTATATCCTCACTGAATCTTTCTATCAAATTCCATCCTTTACTGAGACTTGTACCTCCCTTAAAGATGAGTTGATCTGCACATGAACATTTGAAAAGAGCGTTGAGCACCACAGTTACCCACCAGTCCTTTTCAATTGCAACCTGATTAATACGAAACTTCTCTTCCGCACGTTGCAACATTGCTATTCGTTCATCTATTGTGTGATTTAACCAAAGTGTCATAATGCTCGTTTTTATCTATTATATCAGTTATCAGCTTTCTCATCCATACTGGCATGAGAGTAAGGTCTTGTACAAACAAGTCTTTATGTTCCTCTTCATTGACCAATTTTCTTATGGTAGAGAGTTCTTGATTACCTACATTCTTTTGTCCTAATGTTCTAAGAGCTTGTACAAGAAGCGCTGCCAACACTGTCTGAAAAGCAAAGTTCTTAGGAACACTTCTCTTCAACTCTATAGTCCGATTTCCAAGAGTCAAGACTCTTCCACTTCCCGATGTCAGATAAGTATATTTTGTAGGCACCTGTGTTGAGAGTCCAAGTTTGTTGAGCGCTGTAACTCCTGAAGGTTGTATTTGTACCTTATCTCGCTGGGCTATAGCCATCACCATTTCATCTATTGATGGATAGACTATCCCAAATCGGGTATTCTTAGGGCGAAGATAAACCCCATTAGCTAATCGAACTATATTTCCCTTTTTTTCTTCTACAGAAAGTGCACGACTTACCACCTTCTCATTATCATTGATGTCAGAGAAGTCTGAGATGAAGAGAATCTGCCCTTCACTTGTCTCGTATATACGGTTTGCTATTTCTGCCATATCGTTTTCTTTCTTTAATGGTGCAAAAATACAAAAAATCAGCGATATGTGTAACACCCCGCCGATTTAATTAACTTTTTTTATGTAGAAAACTTTGCAAATATTTTCCACAATCACTTATTTTTATTCACTCTTAGCTGTCTGTGGTACTCACGGCTCTTGCGTTGTAGTTCTTCCTTATGACTGGCATAATATCGACGTTGATACTCTTTTTTCGTGGCAGTTTTTCACTCTTTAAGAGACATACAGGCAAATTCTCCGAATGAATCTGGATACTGCTTGATTATTGCAGTAAAGACTGCGGACAAGACCTGCACGACAATGGAGTTTCCGGCCCGCCAATATAGAGAATAGTCAGAAGTCTTACGATGACGACCATTTATAAACATAAGTTTCGCTATTTGTTCTTTTGTGTAACCTTCTTTACCTCAAATCCGCAACCTATAGGGTTTAGTGGGATTTTGCTTGCAAAGCGACAA
>ERZ827150.1038-NODE-1038-length-36529-cov-7.774250_pt1 | contig 36529 bp, 49 predicted proteins | sample MGYA00519779_ERZ827150 | MGnify/ENA primary metagenome ERZ827150 (study PRJEB31778, sample SAMEA3449267) | human gut metagenome | biome: human gut; feature: human-associated habitat; material: faeces | place: United Kingdom | collected 2010/2012 ...
CATCGAGATACCGGCAGTCGCCCCACGTCTCATCCGCCACCGCCATCTCCGTCACAGGGTCCGCGATGATCGTAGGGCCGGTCTCTCCGCGTAACGGGATCGCCGCTGACCAGTCTGCCGATGTCGCCGAGTTCTTGACATAGAAATTCCCCTCGTCAGTGGCGAAAAAGACAAAACCTTCTGCCTCCGCATCATACTGCGCCCGTTCCGAAATCGGCCCCGAAGCGTCGAATGCCAGCCCGTTGCCCCGCGGACCGGCTTTCAATTCGATTCCGGGCCCCCAGTCGCCGCCGGGGCGACGGATGCGGATGTAGCGATCTTCCGCGGTTTGTTCATCGTGCCAGGCGGCATTGTCCGTGCTGTACTGGTACTCATCCGACAGGGACCAATCTTCGCGGCGGATGTACCGGCTGTCGGCTTCCGCCCAGATGTTCGAATGGATATACTCAGCAGACGGATTCATCGCAATCGAACCGGTACAGTCGAAATCGAACCGGGCACGGAACACGCTGCGCCCATCCAGATAGACGTTCAGTTCGATCTTCGTGCCGGAAATCGACTGCTTCCCCTCGATCAACGATTCATAAACCGGATTTGCCGCGTCAAGCAGCCCGGTAAAAAGTCCGGTATCACGTCCGGATGAGTCGTTTTGTGCTGAAACGATCACCGGACGTTCGATATTTCTGGCCGCCGCGCCGGAATCATAATTTGCAGACGACGTAAAGTCCGCCGGGCTGAAATTTGCATCGGCCAGCGTCAACAGCCACACATCATCCTGCTTCACCGCTTCGCAGTAGTTGACGGTATCGCTTTTCCCGAGCACGATCGTCCCGAGCGGGCGCATTTCGACGGTGCTTTTCACCCGCAGCGTCCCAATCGGACTTCCGGATGTGACGGCGGCCGCCAGCGTCACCGGATCGTACCAGTTGAAGTTGTTGTCGATAACCGATTCTCCCGCGGCGAGCGTCCCGGCGAACCGGATGTCGGGGTTCGTGACCTTCCCGTCACTGTCAAATGCGGGAGGCCCATCGCAAAGCTGAAAGGTCAGCCGGGCCAGTTCTCCGGCGGAAATGGCCGGCGTGTAGGCCCCGAGCGAACCTTCGCGGTTGTAAAACTCGAGCGTGTTCGTATCGATATAGAGTTCGATCAAGCGTTCCATGCTTCCTCCTTGATTTTGAAGTAGCCGGAGTAGCCCGCCGGAGCGCTGGCCACCTGTTCGGTCAAGGTCTTAGCCGGCAGGACGCCGCCCTCCGGCGTCACCAGCCGCCCGGCGGTATTGACGTAAAGTGTGATCATGGTTCTTCCTCCGTGTCATAATATTCAAAATCGCTGGAAATGTTACGAATCATATAAGCTGTGATATACACATCTCCTCTGACCGTTTGACCGATGTCAGGATCGCAGGATGCGAGTTCCGAAGGGCTGGAATAACCGATTTCGCTACTAGTTTCGAGATTCCAGCCGGCACGGTACTTGCCAGTAATGATTGCGCTGTTTGCAGCCTCTACATGGGTGTAGATTTTATTCGGTAGCGAATCGGTCCATGTGAATTTCGACGACGAAAAATAAAAATTATATTTTCCATTCGAGTATCTGCGCAGATCAGATCTCTGCTCTACTCTATAAGTTTGACGTGTCGCGCTGGGTAAAATGCTTTTATCTCTGGTTGTGGCATTCGCAATTGCTGCGTTAACGGCTCCCATCGCAGTCAATGCCTCTTCGTCGCCAGAGACGGAAGTTCCTGCAATGCGGCCATCAGGCCGGTTGACAGACCATTTCAGCGCATTGATCATGCGATAGCGTTGCATCACCCATGCCAGTAGTTTATTTTCCGCCTGGGCCGGGTCGATCAGGGATTCTCCGATCGATGCCGCCAATTGCGCCAGCGATTGAAACTTAAAAGCACTAATATCATCACCGCCCATTCCGTCCAATGGGATGCCAGGGTCAATAAAGAGTTGCGCGGCACCTAATAATTTGGTTTCAATATTCGATACCGCCCGTCCTCGTGTCCAAAGACGGTAATCTTGAAAACTCATGGTCGCGGTGCGCTCGTTGATCGCCTGCTGCAGCGTCATCAGCACCGGATAGTAGGCAGACAACTGTACCTTATCCGGAAATCCATTATCTGTCCATGCGCTCATATTAGATATCTCTGTCCCCAATAGATCGTGTTGCCGGTCCACCGCTGAGTAATTACGCCATCCGAATCAACCGTGGCTATCTCTGTCCAGCCGACTGCTCCGCTCGGGATCATCCACTCAAATGTTTGCGTATAGGTAGTCGCGGAGATTGGTTTCATGATCAGATAAAGCGTACCTTCCTGACTGGTCAACGTCTCCATTGGAACATCTCCAACATCTGTTTTTCCGCAAATTGCCGCGTTCTGATTTGCGCCATCGACAATTCTCAGCGTTCCCTCAGCTTGTCCGGGAATCACCTTGAAGTAGCCGGAGTAGCTGTAATCCGCGTCCGCTTCGGGCCGGTGACGGGATTTCAGCGCGGCGCCGGACAGCGGCGTGTCGCCGACCTTCGCCACAACGCGGCGAACGGCGGCGCGGTCGCCTTCACTCAAAACGTAGCCCTTCACCTTCACCATAGCCCGTTTCCTCCCGTCTTGGTCGCGCGCATGGCCGGAATCTGCAGCGCCGTCCACGGCTTTGCCCTGAGATACTGGTAATCGCCGTACTGCGCTGCCGCTTTGGGGTCCGGACCGTCGCCAACGGTCGTACCATCCGCTTTCAGCAGTGCGGGCGACGTGATCGCCTTGTTTCCGGCAGCCGTGAAGGTGTACTTGCCTTTCGAGTCGATGTAGAGCGGTTTCGTTTCGCCGTCCTCCGGATCGACTGCCCGAAAACCGAGAAACATCGGCTGGAAATTGTGGCCGTACGGCTTATAGACGATCTGCGCCGAGATCGTCACATACGAACGGCGGCCGTCGTTGACCGGGTTCGGCACAAGCTCCGCCAGCAGCAGGACGCCGGACGGGTACGCATGTCCGTCGATCGTGACAGGATTGTAATTCAGCGTCCCCTTGTACTCGTCGATATCGCGATCGTTGAATCGGCGGGCGTTCCAGCTGATTTCAATCGTAGTGTAGTAACGCGGAACCTGCGGCGGATTGTCGTAGGGATCGCCGGCGGGATTCAGGATCGGTTCCCGGCTTTCCTTTCCGTTTTCACTCTTTTTGTAAAACCTCTCCTCGACGATCATCTCCGAGCCGGGAGTGTAGCGGATCGAGGGCGGTTCGTTCCACGGCGCGCGATCGCCGCTGCCTGCGCTCGATTCGTCCAGCGTGTTGGAATACTGGACGGTACACTGCCAGTTGAACGCATCGATCGGCTTCCAATCGAGCGAAACGGCGTACAGCCAGTCCGCAACCGGGCAGGCGCTGCCATATTTCGGCACGCCGGGCAGTTCCGACACGCTCCGGGGCGTCTGCGGTTCGTCGCAAAGTACGTTCCAGGTGACGGTGAGCGTGTGCGCGCTCCGCTCCACCCGGAACGAATCGGGAATCAATGGATGAATCCGGTTCATGCTATTCCTCCGATATTCGCAAAGGATATATCGTCACGATTACCGAGCACATCTAATCTTTCGAGAATGCTTCCTTGCGTTTCAAGCTGTTTATTCGCTGTATTAAGCATTTCTCGGTTTAAATCTTTACCAGTATTTAAACGAGCTTGATATGCTTCAAGACTGCCACGCGCCGCAGCCGTTACCATTTTTATAACATTGCCGGAAATCGGAGTTCCGTCCTCCCCGTTATTTGATTTCGATTTCGGTGTTAACCTGTCGCGCAATTCGTTGGCAAGATCATCTAAACGTTTTCTTCGTTCCCGTTCGATCTGATCCAAGGTCGAACCTACATCAGAAAAGCGTCCGAATATTTTTTCATAATTCGGGCCCTGCCACTCAGGGAATGGAGTCGTCCCTGCGCGCGCAAAAGCTCGCTTACTGTTATTCCAAAAATCACCGAAACCGGAGACGACACTCTCGCCAATCTCCATCAAAGCGTTATGAATCGCGCCACGAATATCGCCGGTCTTGATTGCCTGCCAAATTCCTTTTCCAAGCGAACCGAATGCTTTCAAAATCTGCTTGGGGACATAAAGCCAGATATTCAGCATATCCAAACCTACCGCCTTGGCGATATCTAAAAAATTCTCGAAGATTTTGCCAAGATTTTCGCCGAGCCAGAAACCGGCATCAAAAATGATCTTGAAACCGGAAGTAAACAAATCGGTAATACCGAGGACCACCGGAGAAACAATCGCCCATATCATTTGTGTTCCAGAGGAAATATTTGTCCATACCTCTTGAAACGAATAAGCGATTTCGAGAGCGTTTGTTTTCAAAGCCGTCGCCCATTCACTGAACTGATTCGTCAATCCGCCGGTTGCTGTCTTGATGGATACTGTTTCCGCAATGACACGACCGATTTCTTCTTTTAAATCCCCCCACGCATTTTTCATCTGCGTGATTCGGCCATTGGTTGTATCCGCAGCAGCAACAGCGGCCCCGCCATATCGTTTTTCGAGCTCCGCCAGAATGATCAACTGTGCTTCACGGGTTTTACCGACAGCCACGAGTGATTTAATCTGCTCCTGCTGTTGAAGAGAAAACTTTACGCCGATTTCTGCAAGGCCGGTCAGGGCAGAAAGCGGCTCCTGCAACGATCGGCCAAGTTTTTTTACGTTCTCCGGGACACCGTTACCAATGACTTCCGACATGTCAAGAGCAAGTGCCATTGCACGCTTGAACTCATCGCCTACTACACCAGTGAAAGCCAACAACAAAGACTGGTGCTTCAAAATCTCCTCGTCTCCGGTAGTGGTCATTCCCTGAAGCTCAGAGGCATAGTCTTTCAACTGTTGCGCGTTGAAGCCGACCGCATTACCAGTAGCGGCCAGAACACGTTCAAGCTTTCGCTCGTTTTGTTCTTGAATTCCATACAAATTGATGGATTCCATTGCAAAACTTCGCAATGAATTTACTCCGAGCGCGGCAAGGGTAAAACCCGCAAATTTCTTGACCATGCTGGTAGCCTGTGCGAGTCCGCGTTCCAAGCCCTTGCTGTTCGCGGTCAGATAAACCGCAAGTGTCCCAAGCCTATCAGCCATGTACCTGCTTCCTTTTGTCGACAATAATCGCGCCTACGCCACGCGCATAATTCAACGCGAGTTCATCCATTTCAATTTTAACCGGTTCGCCGGATCCTGCTTCCCAGTCAATCAGCAGATCTTCGACATCAACATCGCCCCCGAACAAACAGAGTACGGTAGCGGTCAGTTGAGCAAGATAATATTCAGTCTTTTCGATATTCTTCTGCTTTTCAGAAAAATAAGTCTGCCATCCGACAATCTCCGGATAACTCAGGCGCTCCCGGATCGCTTTTATGTTCAGCTCCCCGCTGATTTCTGCCATCTGGTAAAGCGCCAGCTCTTCGTTTGTCAGCTTTTTTTTTCGAGACTGCCGGAATTTACGGCAGCAAAAAAACGAATCAAATCAATTACCGTTGCCATAGAAAACGCAAGAATATCGTCCGCGGTAAATAAATTTTCACCGCTTTCCGGATCGAAAAACTGATTGGCAAGAAAAGCCGCATTATCCGCATCCGACGCTTGCGAAAAGCGCTCAGCAAAACACCGGTAATCGGCGGCGGAATAAACCGCCACCTCGACCGCGAATGTTTCTCCGCCCAGAGTGAAATCGGCAGTTCTACGGCGGCGTGCATCCGCCTTTGCAATACGCTCCCTGATACCCATTATGCCCCCCCAAGCGTCAGCACCGGCTTCGTAACTGCGCCGGCATCATTCAGGTTCGTCACCTGAAACACTAGGTCGACTGTTACGCCGGTATTGTTTTCGAAGCTCGCATCCCCGATGCTTTTCAGATCCATCCAAATCACGAGAGAACCGGTTCCGGGGAATTCGATGGTCCACTCCGCGTTACCCTCCGTAATCTCAGCCTGATTTGAAAACTTGATCGTCATAGTCGGGTCGTTGTATTTCTTTAACGCCCCAAGAACGGAAGTCATGACATCAACATTGCCGAGTTCCGTATCATCAAGTTCGGTTTTTGCCCATCCCGGTATCGTCAGTTTTGTAATACCGCCGATTTCGACGCTCCCCTTTTTCAGTTTGCAGCCATTTCCGTCAAAAATTTTCTTTCTCATTATCTACTCCCTGATTGCCCTGATTTTGAATTCCAGCGTATAACGGACGATATTCCGTTCCGATCCCTGCATTTCGAGCTCCGAATTATCCCACACGGCCTCCAGCCGGCAGTAGCCGACATGCCAGGCGCCAAGTTCGAAAAGCTCTCCGGGGCGATTCAAAAGACTGAAAGCTGCCTCTTTCTTTGCTTCCGCATCGGCGGCGTTTCGCGCGTAAATATCCAAATCAAAAACGAACTCAGTCTCGGCTGTTGCATTCAATTCATCCTGCGTCGGGACCTCGGAAACTGAGGTCAAAACGCAAAATGGATACTTTGCGTTTTCCGGAGCAACCCGCCAGTAAATCGCGCCAAGTGGCGCAAGCATTACCAGTAAAGCCTTTCTCATCTGACCACCGTTTTTCCCTGCGCAGCCAATAAATTAAACCGTTTCCGTGCTTCCGCTGTCACGGCGGCAAATGCTTCCTGCCGTCCTTCTTTTTGGGCTGGCCGCATAAATGGATGCGCCGGAGCATGGCGTGTGCCCATTTCCACCAAACTGGCGTATTTCTTCGGTTTTACTTTTTTCCCCTTGTACTCGCCTTCCTTCTTCGTGCTGACATAAACGACGCCATCGCCCTCTCTGGTCGCATCATACTTGATTGCTTTCTGCAACATGCCGCTGCGCTTCCTGACTTTCTTTTTGGCCCGCTTTGCAATCACCGCCGCGCCTTTTTTAACTGCCGCCTTCATGATCCTTTTCTTCACATTCGGTACAATGGCATTCAGGTTGGCAAGTAATTGCTTGTCTCCAATCAGTTTTACCTCAAGATCATTTTTCGCCATCACTTCACCTCCACGAGTTCGGAGACCTTCAGTACGAGGTCGCGGCGGAAGGTCGGGTCCTGCTTGATCTCGATGATCTCGAACGTCCGGTTTTCCGCCGGCCAGACGATCCGCATGTCCGGCTGAATCCCGGGGCGGTAACGCATCACGACCGAGTGCGTCAGTTCGCCCTGCAGTTTCGCAAACTTCTCCTGCTCCGACGCCGATACCGGCAGGATCGCCGCGCGTGTGCGCAAAAACAGCGTCCACTCCCTGACGGACGGCTCGCCGTATTCGTTCACCGTCCGTTCCGGTCTCCGGATCTCCAGCTCGTGACGCAATCTCCCCGACCTCATCGGCTCACCCCGCGTAAAACCGCAGCGGCTCAAGGCAGAATTTCAGCGTCCGGTTTTCGGACAGCGAAACTTCGCTCTGAGCTTCGCGGTGTTCGTACAGATCCGCGGCGACCTGAAAGACCGCCGCCTCGAACGCGTCCGGAAGCGCCCCCTCCGCATAGCCGGCAGAGACGGTCAGCTCCAGCGACTCCGAAACCGGGTCCGTCAGCCGGACGCCCCAGCCGCCCGCCTCCGGGAGCAGCCGGAACGCGCCGGGTTCCAGCGCTTCGCCGTCCGCTTTCGCCGCCGTCACCGCCGATACCGGGAACAGCGGCAGAAACGCCGCATCCCCGGAGCCGGCGAACAGCAGCGTCCACGTCCCGGCGCGGTAAACCCGGCCGCAATACTCCTCGACCGCCGAGACCGCCCGGCGGAAAATCCGCCCGAGCAGTTCGTCGCTCTCCTCGCCCTCCACCAGCGACAGGACCTCGCGCAGTTTCGCGATATCGTCCGCCGCGACCTCGAACGGGCCGTTCCGGAATTTTGCGGTCAGGTTCATCGTCTTCTCCTTACGCGCCCTTCATCTTCAGCGCCTTGAACGCCTCGTAGTTGCGGATGCCGCCGCCGACGCGCTTGCGGGTGTAGAACTGCACGTACGGCTTGTAGCTGTACGGGTCGCGCATCATCGTCATGCCGATGCGGTCGACGATGACATACCCGGCCCGGATGTCGCCGTAGACGACCGCCAGCGCGTCCGCCGCCGGCGCGGGCATGGCGGAGCATTTCCGGACCGGAGCGCCCATCAGCGTGTTCACGAGACGGCCGCCGATGATCTCCGGCGTCCAGAGCAGATACCGGTCCGCGCCACTCGCCCCCTGCTTGAGCTTGCGAAGCGCCGTGAAGGTCTTCTTGTTCATCAGCCAGGTCGCGTTGGCCTGGTAGCGGTCTTTCAGCGCGTCCTGCAGGTCGATCAGTTCGTCGCCGGCGACGGCGGTCGAACTCGCGGCGGTCAGGACCCCGATTTTGCCGTCCACCCAGCTCGCATCATCCACGGTCGCGCCGGAAAGCAGCCCCTGCACCTCGCCGGTGCCGCTGCCGGTGAAGAATTTCGTGTTCTCCTGCGCGGCGAACTCCTCGGCAATCGCCTCGTTCAGCTCCGTCTCGACATCGAACGCCGCATCCTCCAGCAGCGTCTGCGAAACCGGCGGATTCGCGTAGATTTCAAACGGCGTGATGCGCCGCTCGGAATAGGTCGGAGTATCCGTGTTCGGGCGCGCGGCGGTTTCGCCGACCCACGAGGCACCGGCCTTGCCGCCGCGCACGAGAAACGGGTAGCTGTCGCCGGAAATGGTCTTCACGGTCGCAAGTTCGCGCATCGGATTGCCGTCCGTCGCCAGCTTCAGAATCTCCGTCGCCTGAACCTCCGGAACGAGGTAGCCGCCCTGGCTGTCGTTTCCGGCTACCATCGCGTCCATCACCTCGCCGGAGCGGATGAACGTATTGAACGCCTTCCGCGCGGCGGCGTCTTTCGGGTCCGCGCCGCCGGAAAGACCGAGTTCCGCGGTCCGGACCGACGCTTCGATCCGGTTCAGTTGCTTCTCGTATTCCTCGAACTTCCCGTCGTAATCCGCGAGCGCCTTGTCGAGTGCCGCCTTGTTGTCCTTTTTCAGCGCATCCTGCGCCTCGGCCTGAATCTGTTTCAGGTTGTCGAGCATTTCCTGATCGGTCATTTTGATCTCCTCAGTTGGTTGAAAATCGAATCCCAGTCACGTCCGGCGTCGTCGCCGTCACGGCGGAACGCCTTGCCGGAGGCGATCGTTTTCGCCTCCATCGCCGAATAGCCCGCATCACGCAGGGCCGATTCCAGATCCCGTTTCCGCCCGGCGTTCCCCAGACGCCGCAGCGGTTCCGGCAGCCGGTCGAACGCATCCATCCCGATGCAGGCCGCCGCCTTCGCATTCTCCCGCACCGTGTCGCAGAGCCCGAGCTCCCGGCAGCGCTCCGCGTCGAGAAACGTGCCGTCCGCGCCCTCCTCCCCGACCATCAGCTCCCGGAACTCCGCGATATCCCGCCCGGAGCGGTCGGCGTAGATTTTCGCGATCTTCGCGCCGAGGTCATCCAGCCGGTCCGCTTCGGGACGGAGTTCGCGCGCATTGCCGATCGCCAGCGTCCACGGGTCGTGGATCATCAGATACGCGTTTTCCGGCATTTCGATGGTGTCGCACGCCATCAGCAGGACCGACGCGATCGACGCCGCGAGGCCGTCCACAAATCCGTGGACGGTTTTTCCCGAAGCCGCGAGGATGTTGTAGATCGCAAAGCCGTCCCACACATCGCCGCCGGGGCTGTTCACGTGCAGGTCGATTTCATCGGCCCGGAGCGCGTTGAATTCCCGGATGAACGCATCCGCCGTCACTCCGTCGCCGAACCAGTCGCCGCCGATCACGCCGTCGATGCGGATTTCGGCCCGGTTCCCTCCGTCGCGGAACGCGTACCAGTCCGGCCGTTTCGCGTCAAGCAGTTTCCGAAGATTCATCCTTTTTCTCCTCTTTCACCGGCGTCATGTTGGCCGGAACGTAAAATTCGTCGCCGCCCTCGACGGCGTTCATATCCTCTTTCGCGCGGATCTCGTTCGCCGACATCGCGCCGATCTGGTTCAGCGTCCGGTAGTAGTTGGTCCGGGCCGTCGTGTCGCCCCGCAGCAGTCCGCCGACGTTGAACTTCGCGTAGGTTTTCCCCCACATCTGCGGCGGAATCAGCCGGGTCGTAACCGCGTTCTCGATCCGCACGAGGTACGGAGTCAGCGAGAGCTGCAGGAACTCGGTCATGGTCTGTTCCATCGTGCTCCACCCCTTCGCCTGAGCGGTGTCGCCGATCAGGTGCGGCGGAACGCCGAAGATCCCGCAGATCTCCTCTTTCTGATAACGGCGGGTTTCGAGCATCTGCATATCCTCGGCGGTCATCGACACCGTGTTGTAATGCAGCCCGTTGTCCAGCAGCGGCGCCTTGCCGGAATTCGACCCGACGCCGTTTTCGGAAAGCTGAGAACGCAGCCGCTCGAACGCCTCCTGACCGATTTTGTTTTCGCTCGTGTAGTAACCGGGCAGCACCGCGCCGTTCTGCAGCGTGTCGTTGCCGTATTTTTCGGCGTTGCGCGCAAGCCGGATCGTTTCGCGGGCATACCGGATCGGCGTGACCGGCCGGATCCCGTCAAGCGTTTCGTAGTAGCAGAAAAACAGCTCGGAGGCCGGATAAATCCGCCGGTTCCCCTCGCTGTCCTGAATCGGAAACTGCAGCTCGCCCGTCGCGGAAAGCGCGATCCCCTCGACATCGATCCGCATCGGGTTGACCGGCACAAGCCGGATGATTTTGCCGTTGCCGGAACGGATGACGTGAGAAACAAACAGTCCGCGCAGCAGCAGGCAGTTGATGTTGAATTTCCAGTAGATGATTTTATCCATCCACGGGCACGGCGCGGTCGAAAGCAGCCAGTAAAGCGGATCGGAGACGCCGGGTTCTCTCCGGCCGTTCTCCGCCTCCTTGATCAGTTTCAGCGGCAGTGACGCAATCGCGTCGGAAAGCAGCCGTACGCAGGCGTAGACCGTGCTGCACCGCTTCGCGGCCGCATAGGCGGTATCCACCGTTTCGCCGGTGCGCAGGAACGCCTCGACCGACGTCACCGACGACGGATCGAGCACCCGCTCCCCGTTGAGCACCCGCCACGCATTTTTCAGTCTCGCAAAATTCAAGGCCGCCTCGCTTTCCGCATGATATCACGATACAGATTATACCGTTTTTTCAGGCGAAAAACAATAGCCGGAGAAAACCGCCGTACTATATATAGTACAGACCATGCAAAATAATTGTGGAACGGCACGATATATTGATATTTTCCACAATTTTCCGTTTTCGCCGAAAGGCGGCTTGATAGAAATATCCGGGTGATGTATATTAATCATCGAAAGGAGGCGGGAATATGTCCGAACATTTCAAAAACATACTTTCCGGAATCGGAAGCGTATTCGTCAGCCCGTCACCGATGCGCGGATACACGCGGGTAAGACGGGATGGATTTGCCCGCGATGCGCGCAACCTGGCGGCCGACCGCCGTGCAGTAGGTTCTGATCTCGGCAAGTCAATCAGGAGCGCTTCCCGTGGCAAGAAGCAGTAAAGCGGCTCTGTCCCGCCAGACCGGCGACGATAAAGAGGAGATGATCGTCCAGAATCAGGAAATCGACACTCCGGTACTTCCAGTGGAGCACATGGAACGGCTGCATCAGTTTCGTCCCGATATTGTGGACTGGATTCTGAGGCAGACGGAAAACGAAGCCGCCGACCGGCGCGAGCGGCAGGCGCGATTGGATCGTTATGTATGCAGAGAACGTCTGATCGGTCAGATTTTCGGATTCCTGATCGGAATCGGCGGAATCGCCGGCGGTGCATATGTCGCGGTAAGCGGACACCCGACCGCCGGCGGCACGATTGCCTCCATTGCCATCGGCACGCTGGCCGTTGCATTTATCGGCAAACTGAAAAATAATTAGCCCATGCTTTCCCGGTGGCCGCCCACGCAAGACGGCCGCCGGGAAATGGAAACGGTTACGGCCTGGTGAAGCTGTTTTCGCGGCCGATGATCCGTCCGTCGTCGTCGAACCGGTAGCGGGTGTCGATCCCGATATCCAGCATGTAACCGATCTGGTTCAGCATGATTTTGATGTCGGCGGCGAGCTGTTCGCTGCTGCGCCGGGAGCGTTCGACGGTTTCACGGAAATAGGAGAGCTCGGCCATCTCCTCCCGCGCGTCGTAGCCGGCGGCCATCAGTTTGCGCAGCGTCGACTCGATCACCAGCCGGCGGTTATCCAGCCGGTTCCGGAATTCGTCGGCCGTGACGGTGACATACTCCGCACTCCGCACCGGATTCCGTCTCGGCAGATCCAGCGAACGGACCGCGGGAGAAACCGGAGCCGGGGCGGAAAACGGGGACGGAGCCGGAAGATTCGGGCACCAGTGATTGCGAATTTTCCGCGCGCCCGATTCCGTGAACAAGTCGATACGGCTGACCGCGCGGCCCCATATTTCCCCGCAGCCGCCCGCGCGAAGCTCCCCGGCGGTTTTGATCCGGTAAATCTCGATGCCGTTGATGAGGCCCGCGCGGTTGTTCTGCAAGATGCTGTGAATCTGCGCCGGCGTCACGTTCAGCCGCTTCGCCAGCGCTGTCGTCGACATCACCGGCACGCCGTAATAGGTCGCCTCCGGGACGAAGTACGGCGCGGCCGAAATCAGCGGCTTCGCGGGTGCGGACGGCGCCGCATACCGCCCGGTCTTGCGAATCGCCGGAAGCACCTCGTGAGTAATCCAACGCTTGAATTTTTTAGCTTCCGGTTTCCGGCTCCGAAGAACGAGAGAGTAAAGCCCCGGTTCGTTGATGATCGTCATTTCCTGCTGGCCGGAAGGGGTGTCCACAATATGGACGCCCTTCTCGTCTTCCTCCAACAGCGCCATACTGCTCCGAGGATTGCCAAGACAGAGAGCAGCGCATACATCATTTCCAATGAACCACGGTTCTTCATTCTGGAGTATAACACGAACAGGGTGCGATTCTTCAAACTTGAAGACGGACGGGGTGAGTGTGGAACTGGTCATTTGCTTTCCTCCTGCGCTCCGATTTCGCAAATGAAAAAGGCTTTCCAGTTCGCTGGTAGCACAGCATCCCGTCAGCACCACCTGTTACGGATTCCCCGGAAAGCCAAAAATCAGAACGTTTATGTTTTAACGAATCAAAACATAAAAAAATCAACCTCCGCCGTATCGAATGTTGGTGCATTCGGGTTGAATGGCGGTCGCGATGCTACTCGCAACACCTTTACAATACCGTCAATTCCCGAAATTGCAACCCATATTAAAGCAATACGGAATATTTTTTCTTTTCTTCTTCCACTCTGTTTTTGAACTCGGCAGGAGTAGAATACCTGAACCCTGACACATTGCCACCTACAAGGGTAATATTCTGATGGTAAGGGCACCATAACAGAGGTGCATCCCAAATATCCTCTGGTTTCTTTACCTTAGAAATATCCATTTCCCAATATTCCCATTGCCCCGCAATACATCCTGGATTATTTTTCAGCGTTTCAAATAATTTCTCTTGTGCATCTTGTCGTTTTATGATATTCTTAGAGAAAAGAATATCATAAACGTTTAGTTTGTCAAAAAATTTCTTCTGATCAATTATACATTTCACGCGCATTGCTTTTTCATATTCTTTTTGCGCCTGATGCTTCTTGAATGTATCATAACTGTATAGGCTAAGAAAAATTGCGCCCACAATAACAAAAAAAAGCACAACGGCAATAACACCATAAGGCGGCTCATTTTTCCGCCCCGCTTCTTTTGGTGATTCTTCCGGGCGCAATAAAATAGGTCTACTGGCTTCGAAGTTTTCTCCGCATATGCTGCATTCCACCATCTGGCCAGCATATTCATCAGAAACTTCGTACTTTTGTTTGCAGTTTGGACACGCTATCTTCATTTTCCTCTCCCCTTAACGATTAGGCCTAGCTTGTGGATTGTCAAGGCGGAATGATCGTTACTTCATTCGATGCCCGTTGACATCTTTCCGAAAGAATATAATCTCAAACAGGGTCCATAAATATGAGATGACAACAAGAATAATCAGCCCCCATTGAAGTGCAACATAAAGCATAAGCAACTTCAATATTCCCTTTAGCCAATGGCCTGCATAGAAGTTATGTATCCCTAGAAGGCCAAAGATCAAACCAAGTTTAATGTACATGAAGCGGTAACGAGAACTGACGGTTTCTGTTGAGATGGATGAATCGACCCCTTCCCGGTCATGCGTCAATCCCCGCACACGTTCAACGGCAGGAGCTAGGAAACTTTTACCGCATTTCACGCATTCGAATTCAAAACCAGCATATATTGCATCTGCCTTATGAAGCTGTCCGCATTCAGGACAATAAAAGCAAATTTCTGCCAATTTTGCAGTTTTCCTCCGTGCGGGAATCAAAATTGCATATTCAATCGAAATCGCTTCTGTCCCATCATCGAATTTTCCGCGCCACACGCGCCGAAGCACAGGCTTCATAAGCGGGAAATCCGGATTCCTCGCAATCTCCCCCGCATTGAATTTTCCGACAAATCCAAGGTGGAGACTGCCGGACATAATTTTGATCGCATTCGGATCGTGTCGATTGTGCGGATCACGTTCAAAATGCAACTCAAAAGGAGCTTTTTTCAAAACTGACGCACATTCTCGAAAATGATAGCTAGTCCCTGCAATTCTGAAATAACCATTTGACTCCTCGTCGGGATTCGCCAAAATTTCCCATTCGCCCGGCGGCATATCATCGAATTTGCGCTCAAAATCTGCCATTTCATACTTCCTGTTACTTCATCTTTACCAGAATTGCAATCAGCAGGATGATGATCGAACCGGCCAGATAGGCCAGCGTCCGCAATGCGAAGAAAATCTGATGGATGGCGCTTTGAGCGGATGAATCATTGAAACTCGCAATGCCTGTTCCCGCAACAACGACAGCAAAAACAATCAGCAATATTGCAATGGCACCCGATACAGAAGAACCGGAACACACTCTGCGCATTTCGCTGAACATGGCATTTGTATCATCAGGCGATTCCTGCATCGGAGTTGCAACAAAACGTCTCCCGCACTCAACACATTCACCTTCCTGCCCGGAAACATCCTGAGATTCTTCGTATTTTGCTCCGCAATGTGGACACTCAAATTTCATTTTTCCCATCCTTTCAATCATCTTCGTCGGCGTCGTCGTTCTGCTGCTTGCGCCAGTCCCACGGGGCAACGGGTTTGTCGTCGCTCCAAAGCCCCCGTTTCTCCTTCCGGGCTTCCGCTTCCGCCTCGGCGTACTCTTTCGCCTTCGGCGCGTAACGCGGATCGTGCCACGCCAGACCCATTTTAATCAGCTCAAGGCCGATATCCATTTTCCCGCGCCGCGCAACTCCAACCAGACGCCCCCAACTGTCCCCCTTCGGCTCGATATTCAACTGCCGGCGATGCGTCAGCGCAATCAATGCAGCCTTCGACACTTCTCCCCATGGCTGATCCAGCTCCGGAGCGTCGATTCCCCACAGACGCACCACGCGCGCGTCTTTCGATCCTACAAACGTATCGCCGTCAATGCAGGCCACCGCCCGCAAACGTACCGGATCAAACGCCAAAACAGTCATCGCCGCAAACAGCAGCATCAGCATCAGATGAATTTTCATCGCTTCCCCGCATCAAGTGTTAATAAGCCACTTTAAATTATACCACAGTCAGGGCCGGATTGCAAGAAGACGGGAAGAAAAAGCCCCGCTGATTTGCGGGGCGGCGAGAGAGGATGGGAATTAAATCAAGAGAAGCTGTTCCGGCGGTGGTTCCGGCAACCCGCAGACCGGAATATATTGCTCGGCCAGCTTCGAAAATGCCGCATCTTCGGTAATCAGTTTCACGTTCCCGAATACAACAGCGGAAGCCAGAATCTGAATATCCGGGCGAAGAATACCCCGCACTCCATGATAGGAAGATTTTACCTTCAAATGTTGCTCCCGGAAAATATCAGCCGCCTTCAATGCGGCATTTTCGCTGAACGGAATCAAAACAAAGTTACGGGATATCAAATCAATATAAGGATCACGATCTTCGGGAGGAATTCCCATCATGAGTTCGGAAAATGTGATTACAGAAATCGCAAAAGTCTTGCCAGCCTGAAATCCAGATTCAAAAAAACAAGCCGCCTTTTCAATCATGCGTTTTTCAACGTCGTTTTTCCCGTTTTTCAGTATCCCCCAAATCATCACATTGGTATCAATACACAAAAGTTCATCAGGCATTGTCACCACCATCGTTGCCGCGAATTTTGCGCATGAAATCCGCCACGCTCTCGTTTTCAAAATATTTACCGGCTCCGGCCTCTTTCAGCAGCGTGAACGGATTGCGCAACGGTTTCCGATATGGAAGAAGTGCTTGCGCTTTCATGCGAATCGGTTCGATGCTGCGAGTGACTTCCCCGACAATACCGACAACGGAATAAAGCAGACACCCCACTTCGGCAGCCAGTTCTTCGGAACAATCGCAGATAACATCAGGACCACCGCCAAGCGGTCGAATATGAATATTCGGCCGTTCACCTCCGGCATCTATCACCTTGCCGTAAATGGTATGTTGAAAACGAATGTTCGGTTTCTTGCTTACCATGTCGGAAAGCTTACGGTCGGATGGCAGCGTAACAGCCGGAAGTCCCTCCACCGCCGGGAAAGTCATGGAAACATCGGCAAAAAACTTCGTCCGCACCCGGTCGAATTCTCCAAGATTATGAAGAATCGGAGAATCCGAAGCGACAGGTTGCCCCGCAAGAAAAGCGGAAAACGCCACAATTGCCGCCTTGACTTTTGGCGAACTAATCTTGAAGTCAAGCCTGACACAATTGTCGGTCAGGGCAGCCAGACAAAAATCATTCTCCCGCCCCGCGAACTGTTTTGATAGAACGGCCAGAAGCTCGGCCAGCTTCCCCGCCGGAATATCTCCGGGATGGAGGCCGCCGGCGCGATCCAGCCTGATACTGTATTTGTCCGTACCGACCATTTTCATGTTCTCCATGTTTCAATATACATCAATCCATACTGAAAAACAAGGGGGCAAAATGAGTTATGCGACAGATTAATGCAAGGCGGCGGTTGATTAATTCTGCGCGATCCAGTATATTAATTCGTCAAATGTGCGGTTCACCGCTTCCCGAAACAGCGCGATTCGAGCCAATGCCTTAAAATACCGAAGAAAACAACGGCAATACCGCGACCGATTACAAGGCCGATAAAAAAGCCGCCGGCAAAAAGAACAATGGAGACGAAATCATGACGGGACAAATACTGGATTTCCTGCGTACTTATCTCCCCGCTCCCCTTTTTATTTTCTTTCTCGGTTTTGCCGGAGGCGTCTGGATCGGCTTTAAATTCAGCCCCGCCAGATACGCCTATCTGACAACCCGGCTCACCGCAGAAGCCGCCGAACGGGATAAACGCCGACAAGAACAGGAACGCAAAGAACGCAACCGCAAGGAAGCCGCGCAACGTCGCCTTGAATCGTATCGGGAACGACTGGCGGCACAGCAGCAAGCGGAAGAATGCCGTCGCTATTTCGAGGGCATTTACTTCGATCTGGCCGGCAACCCATGCTGTCCGGCCTGCCGCGTACCGCTGACGTGCTGCGGCATTTCGTCGCAATCGAACCACCGCTTTTACGGCACCTGCCCGAAATGCCAACAGGAAATTAAATCCAACTGCGACGCAGAAACGATCTTTGCACACGCCAGGCAACTGGGACCATTCTGATTTTCTCATAACTGCGTCCTCCCTCAATTTTCCACCGTTTTTTCGTTGAAGCCGCACTTCCGGCACTTCCGGTAGCGGATGGTCGGTCGGCCTTTCCGCACACAGTACACGCGCAGCTCTCCGCCGCATTTCGGACATTTCATAGGGTCCTCACCTCGTAATCATCGTTGAACAACTCCTGCACCTCCGGGCGCAGGTATACGCCGTAGGCCATCACCGAGGCAACCACGCCGTCAATTTTCCGTTTCGAGTCCTTGTTCTCCTTCGCCAGCATCGTGTTCCCTTTCGGGTCGGTCTGCGTCTTCGCATTCGACACCATCCACGTCAGCACCGGATTGCCGAAATGGCGCAGCCGGTGTTCCAGAATGTCCGCCTCCAGCTTCGCAGTCGGCTCCGCCATCGACAGGAACCCCTGGCGGAACGGAAACAGCTCGTGTTCGTCCACCTCCTTCAACTTGAGCGAAAGCCCGCTCATCCGGTACGGGTCGTATGCGATCGCCCGGCAGTCGTACCGCCCCTTGATCCGCACATGCCGTTCTTCGTCGTAACCGCCGGCCAATTCCCAGATCTTCCGGCGCACCTCCGTCTCATCGATCGCGGCGCCGCCCGCTTCCTGCAGCAGCCCCTGCCGCTGCCAGATCAGGTAGTCGTCCCGCTCGCGCATCGTCTGCTTCGGCACGAAAAAGAACGGCAGCAGCGCGTTGAATTTCGGGAAATAGAGCACCAGCGCCGTAATGTCCCGCGTCGCCGACAGGTCGATCCCCATTGTGCATTTCTGCCCGAGCAGCTGCGACGGATCAATGTCGTTCGGGCAAAGTTTCCAGTCCTCCATGTCGATCCACTGATCCGTGGAACGCCCCTGCATATTCAGGTTCAGCCGCTTGAATTCCCGTTCCAGCGACGGACTCTCCTGCGCTTTCTGAAACTCCTGCCGAAAACGGTCCAGCCGGATCGTCACCCCCAGCCCCGGATTCGCCTTGAACCAGGTCTTTTCGTCCCGCCAGTCATCCCGTTCGGTCGCCTCGAAAATCGCCGGCAGGTAGTTCGGCGCGTCAAGCTCCCCGTCCCGTACGCGGCGCGCAAAATCCAGTTCGTCGTTGCAGATGTTATCCCCCTGGTGCGCCGCCGTGGTCAGGAAGATCAGCAGCGGCTGCCGGCGCGTCACCATGCCTTTGCGCAGAACATCGATCAAAGAGCCGTCCGGCATGACGTGGAGTTCGTCGACGATCGCCACCGAAGGCTCGATCCCCTCGTTGTTCCTGGCGTCGCGGCTGATCGCCGTCAGCAGAGAACGGGTCGGCGTATAGCAAACCTTCTTCCGCGACAGATCGCCGGTGCCCTTCAAATGGGACGGATTTATGCCGGTCTCCTCGGTCATGTAAACTGCGTCCTGAAACACCAGCGCGGCCTGTTCCTTCACGCTCGCGGCGCAATAGACCTTTTTGTCCGTCTCGCCATCGGCGATGAACAGCGCCGCCGCCAGCGCCGACGTGAAGCCGCTCTTGCCGTTCTTTTTCGGGATGTAGACGAACACCGTATCGAACCGCCTCCGGCCGTCGCGGTACAGCCAGCCGAACAGCCAGCCGACCAGAAGCCGCTGCCACCACATCAGCCGGATGTATTGTCCCATGAAGCCGTCTCCGCGCGCCAGCTTGATGTGTCCCTCGAAGAAGTCGCACCATTCACGCGCCCGCTTCGGATAAAAGGCGCATTCGGCCGGGGCGTTTCGCCACGGATCGAATTCCGCAAGCGGCTGCTTCCAGTCCCAACTGCTCCAGTCAAAACCCATCACAACGGCTCCCCCGGGTCCACGGAAATAAAACCGCTGACCACGCTTTCCGGTTCCTCCTTCTTCGGCTCCGCCATTCTCAGCGCCGCCGCCCGGCTCGCCGGAGTGAAGCCGAATTCCTTTGCCATCGTCAGCACGTCCCGAAACAGCTGCCGTTCCGCCTTGAACTCGGCAGAAAGGCGGGTCGCCCCGCTGCGTTTGTCGAAATCGCATCTGCCGGACCGCTTCAACGTCCGGTAGCTCATCAGCCACTCGCGGAACGTCACAACAAACAGGTTGAACGCAAGTTCGTCCGTTTCCTGCAGGATCTTCCGGTCCATGCATACCCCGAACAGCCGATCGAAATAGGCGTTTCCTTCTCTGTCGAGCACGGTCAGCCGAAGGAATCCATCCCGGGCCGGCAATTCCGCGGCATCTACCTCCGGGCTCCGGCGGCGGCCGCTTCGTCCTTTCACTCCCGCCATATCAACCGATCCTTTCCCAAGTCAGCCGGTCGGATTCCGGGAAAACCGTCGCCGCGGTCCCGTCCTTCCAGGCGTTTTCGTTTCGTTCATGATGCATCCCGCAAAGCTGGACCAGATTCGACAGATCGAAAAATCCTTCCTCCCCGTGCAGTTCAATCATTCGGCGCGCCGGTATCACATGATGCACCTCCGTCGCCGGCCGCAGTGCCCCGCCCAGTCGGCGGCACAAGTAGCACACCGGGCATGCCGTCAAAATCCGCCGGCGCAATTCCTGCCACCGTTTCGAACTGCGAAGCCGGCGCAATACCGGGTCTTCCGTTTTTCTCCAGTTTGAACGAGAGTTCCCTGAAGTTTCCGGCGAGCTCTCCGCTGCCGTGAAAGTCTGTCGAGTTTTACAAATCATACTGCCAAATTTTACTCCATTTTAACAGGTTGTGTGCAAAAGAGGGCGGCTTACGGTCTAGGACAAATCGCCCTTGAGATTGCCTCCCCCCCCTTTTTTTGCGAAAAATTCCAGATTTTGAAGTCTATCCGTCTCAAAACGGCACATTGTTGAAGTTTGAAACGTAATCGATCAGCATTTCGTAACACTCGCCGGACCGGTTCGGCGTCTCGATGAATTCCGGCGCAGCCATCGGTGGAAAATGAATCAGCGCCCGGCGGCATATCGTATCACGCGGGATATATCCCTCCAGTTTGGCGACAACTTCAGCCAATGACAATTGCATCGCATAATGCTCAAAATTGCAATTGACCAGATGCGCGAGCGGCCCCAGTCCCATGCCGTACCCGGTACGCTTGATTGCCTTGTTGGTCTTGTAATCGAGAATCCATAACACATTACCGTCCGCCATCAGCAAATCGACCGTTCCGGCCACCAGGCAGCGCGGCGAAAACAGAATCTTCTCTGCGGCGATGAACTGGTATTTCGACTTCAGATAATCCACCACGGCGACGGCGTTGGCGAAGGTGACGCGCTCCCGGTCATCGCGGGCGACGTTCGGCTCCGGCATTCCCTTCATGCGATATTCGCAGTTCTCATGCGTCCGGGTGCCATAGTCGCTCGCCTCTTCTCCGGCCTCAGCCCATTCCTGCAGCAGTTCCGGTACGGTCTTGCCGCGTTTCTGAGCCACGCGGGCGGCAACCTTTTCAGCCTCGAACCGCGGAAAATAATCGTGAATCAGAGTGGTGAAGCTCCTGTAAAATTCACCATGGTCGTCAACATACGTGTGCGGACCCTCATCGAACGTGATTATCCGGCCGGCCGGATGCGTCCCCTGTTGCGTTCCCGGCATGTTACATTCCTCCGATATATCCGCCGGCGTCGTAACACCGGTTCAACCATTCCCCGACCTTCTCGCCTTCGCGGCGCAGCAGCATCGGCGGGATATGGGAGAGATCGTCCGCCTTGAACCGCTGAATCCGGTTCCAGAGCGCGGTCGTCAGAACTTCAAACTGTTCGGGCTGTTCGATGATCGCATCGATATAGTCGGCGGTCTCCGTATCATAATTCGGCCAGTTGCATTGCGGAATACTCCGCTTCTCCGCACCGACAATCTGCTGTAAATCTGCTCTTTTCATGTTTTCTCCTAAGTACGGTAAGTACGGTTTATTCCTATATAATCCCCCCTAAAGGAATATTTTTTTATTTATATAGTTTATTAATAATACCCCGTACTTATCGTACTTATTTATATAGATCATTTCAATTGAAACAGTTACGACACATAAAAACCCGTACTTACTGCCCGTACTTACCCGCACTTGGCCGTACTTATTCATTTCTTGCCGATGTTGTGGCAAATCATGTTTGATACATAAGTTTTCAAAATACCCCGTCCTTATCGTCCTTACTGTCCTTGTTCTTATTTTGAAAGTTTTCAAAATACCCCGTCCTTATCGTCCTTACTGTCCTTGCCGTACTTATTGGCATCACTGAAAAACGACTCCGATTTTTCCGTTTCCGATTCTTCCGACGACCAGAATTCGGCCTTCCGCGTCGAAATCCGGCGGACACCACATGATCCCCTTACGCTGAGTAGGCCCGTTGTTCGGATACTTCCGCTGCCGCTTGTGGATGTGCGGCATCAGTCCCATATTGGCGAGGTTGCGGATGGTCTGCACGATACGCCTCCCTTCGGCCACGCTTTCACGCCGGAACCATATTTCGATCACCTCGCTCCGGATGAAGACACGGTCGCGGTCCGGATTGATCCTCGGGGCGCATTCGAGCTCGATCAGCTTGAACCGGATGATCTCCTCGATCTGCTTGGCCATATCGTCCTCGATATTGGTATCCGCCTTGTTCTGGGCGATGAGCTTCACAACATCGGAATATTCGTCGGAATCCCGGCAGAACGCCTGCAGGACCATCGTTTCGAACTCCGGACACCTGGTCATGGGAGGCAGATCGAACGGCTTGTGGTTGTCGAGCAGGTCGATGAGATCCGCGAGGATCTCCATGCGATGTTCGGCGATGTACCCGAAGGTGTCGCGCCGCCAGCCGGCAGAGTAGTTCGGTTTTCCGACCATCATATAGAATGCGCGGCTTGCGAGATCGTTGTCGACGTTCGCGCTGTTGGCGGTGATGATGCAGGTCAGGTTATTCGGCCGGACCTCTTCCCCGCGTCCGTATGCGGGTCGTCCGGAGATCGATACCTTCGTTGCGAGGTCGGCCAGCTCCGGACACGAAAACGAACCGGTGATATTGTCGAGCAGCAGGATCCGGGAACGCCGTCCCTCGCTGGACACGATCCGCTTTACCAGTTCGACGAAGCTGCGCTTCATTTCGGCCTCCGACGTGGAGATCGGCGTGCCGTCATAAACCAGGGCCATGGCGTCGACAATGGTGGTTTTCCCGGAGCCGGCGCCGTCGACGGCATCGATGATCCAGAGCGGCCGCGGAACGCCCCGCATGTAGAAGAGCGGAGCGGCGAACAGTGCCATCAGGATCGGCCGGTATTCCGGTCCGGCCGGGGAAAAGCAGTCGATCATGTGAAAAAATCTCCGGTGTTCCGGGTCCGGAGGCGGCAATTCTCCGCAGGAGTAGTATACGTCGTGCCGCGGCGGCCAGTCCGGAACGCTGCTGATCGCCTCATAGCGCCGCGCGGAGGCCAGCAGCCCCTCGAACAGCTCCTCCTTGGTCGCGCATCCTTCCTCTTTTGACCATTCGACGAGCTGCCCGGATTTGCGCTGAATCCACGCGAAAAGCGTCGATTGTTTATCGATTGCGATAATGCGTCCGGTGTCCCGGTCGTGGTCGAAGAGCTGTTCGCCGACCTTGCGCGGGAATCCGAGGAAACGGCGGTGAATATCGTCGATGAGTTTGTTGATCTGCCGCGGTGTTTTGACCGTTCGTTTTCGTCCCCCCGGCATCTCCTGAACGGTCGGCGTGAAGTTGCGGAACGGAACAGAATTCGCCGCTTTCGCTTCCTCGATGTTGTAGTCATCGACCGCGTCGGCCAGCTCTGCGGCGGTCATGGCGGGCGCGGCGGCAATCAGGGCGGCGACCTCATCCCAGGTATGCCCTTCTGCGAAGAAGTCGGAAACGTCGCCTTTCGGGGCGCTGCTGGTCGGCACGATCCGAACCGACTTCGCGCGGGCGCGCGCGATCAATTTATGAGCGATCAGCCGGGCATGGGCGCGGCCTGCGTCGTCATTGTCGGGCAGAATTGCCACATCCTTGTCGTCGAACTCCTGCGTATATTCGTCCCGCCACTTTTTAGCGCCTCCGCAGACGGTGGTGGCGGGTAGATTTAACGCGATCAGATTGTCCGCGTCCTTTTCGCCCTCGACCAGCAACGCCCAGGAGGAGGAGCGCAGCATCGGCAGATTGTACAGCGGGGGGATGACGTCGCGCAGTCCCCAACCGCGCGGCGTGCATTGCAGGAACTCTTTTTTCTGCGTCGGATGTTCCAGCCGGACGACCTGATTGACCAGCGCGCCGGAGGCGTCGGTATAGCTGTACCGCTTGACTTCGCGATATCCGGCCGCGATCAGTCTATCGTACTTTTCGCCGGATTCGATGCATCCTGCTTTCGTCGCCATTTTCGGGGACAGATGCAGATAGACGCCCAGGATCTCCTGCGCTTCCATCACATTCCCGCCGCAACGGACACGCGCAACCAGGTCGATCACGCTGCCGGATTCCTCGGTTCCGAAGTCGTGCCATCCGTCCTTATTGATGCTGACCGATTCGGGATTATCGCCGCCGCGCCACGTCGCCGCGCAACGTCCCTCCGGGGACAGTTGCATCCCCAGTAAATCACGCGCCACGGCTACACAATCGGCAGCAGCTTTGATCTGCGTAAAGTCATAAAAATTCATAGTTTTTTCTTATCCTGCATTTCCGTTCGTTTCCGCGCCTCTTCCGCCTCGATCTCCGCGCAGCGGTCAAGAATGCTGCTCATGCCTCGTCCCTCGCTTTCTTTAAGATTTTACAGATTTTACACCCTGCTTCCGCGCACGTTTCCGAGCAACCGTGATTACCGCAATTTTCGGCGATATCGGCAAGAGCCTCGTACATCTCCGGTGCGGCGGCAATCAGGGCGGCGTTGACCTCTGCCTTTTTACCGTAGCAAGTACAGGCTGCTTCAAGGAATCCTGCAACATCGCACCATCCCTCAGCACCGTCAGGCTTTTCAACTTTCCACGGCCCCTGCGTAAACTTCGGCTTATTCATTCTCCTGCTCCTTCCTTCATGAACACCAGCCAATGAGTTTTCCCGCCACGCTGGCCGAACAACGGCTGAACAGGGAACAGCTTGGCCACTTCCGTCACCTTTACCTGATCCTCGTTCCATTTGAAGATCAGGAAACCGCCAGGCTCAAGTACCCTGAAACATTCGTCAAAGCCTTGTTTCAGGTCATCGCGCCACGTTTCCTTGTTGAGCTTGCCATATTTTTGCGCCAGCCACGAACTTTCCCCCGCACGTATCAGATGCGGCGGATCGAATACCACCATCCGGAACGATTTATCCGCAAACGGGATGTTGCGGAAATCACCGATCACGTCAGGATCCACATCAATATTTCTGCCGTCACATGCTTTCCCGACAAAACGTCGAATATCCATGAAAACAGTGCGTGGATCCTTTTTGTCGAACCAGAACATTCTGCTTCCGCAGCAAGCATCAAGAATCTTTTTCGACATTCTCCGCTCCTTCCTGCATCATTTCCCGCGCCGATTCTTCATCGACACCCATAAACTTTACCAAGCAACACATTTCGCACACATTAAGTTTCTTTGTAGTTCCGATTGGCTTGCCTTGTTCGTCTTGCGGCGTGATTTCAACCTCAGCCAACTCATCGTCCGGAAACTCATTTTTACAAAAATCGCACTTCATTCTCCCGCTCCTCCTAGTGCCTTTTCTGCATACCGTTTGATTGTAATCTATGACTGTTACGCCCATCTCATTTTCCTTTCTGCCATTTCGATTTTCATTCCGATCCATCGCATGACGTTCACGCACATGCTGTTTCCGCACGCCTTGTAGCGCGGGCTGTCGGGGCACTGCTCCGCCGGCCTGCCGCGCCACGGAATCCGCGTCCAGTCGTCGGGGAATCCCATCAGCCGCTCGCATTCGCGCGGCGTCAGGCGGCGGACGGTCGACGCCGCAACCAGGGGGAGGTTATTCCCGCCGGTTCCTGCCTTGGCCGAGATTACCGGAGAGCAGTCGATCTCCCTGATCCGGCTGTCCTGCGCGTGGTTTTCGTAGCACACTGTTGGTTGGTTGTTCCCGCTTGTTCCTGCGGCTTCGGTGATGGTGGGACAGCAATTTTCCATGACTTCTGCGTTCTCCTGACTTGTAGCTCGCGCGATTACGTGTTGGCACACCGCCGGTTCTCCGTTCCGGTTCGCCATCAGCGTGTGGCAGTAATCAACGCCGATCGGCAAGCCTTGAGACGGAGAAGCCGCCCAGCGGAACGCGATCGGCGCTTCGTGGTCGCATGTCGGCGCCGGAGAGACCGCTTCGGCTACTTCCGCATTGGCTTGGCCGTGTGCCATGCAAATCGCGTTCAGCGGCTTGCCGCCGGCTCCGACGAAGGTATGCTGCTGCTCTTTCTCGCTTGCGCCTCCAGTGCTTGCCGTAACGCTTCTGGCAACGCCCGACCCCGCTTCGCGGCGCGGCGCATAATTCCTGAACAGGCATTCGGGCTCAAATAATACCGAGGCGGGATATCTCCAGTCTCCAAGATATCCGACAACGAACACACGCCGTCTTCTTTGAGGTACGGCACGAGGGTATCCGTCCACTCGCACGTATTGAGCGTCCAGCACTCGCCATGCGCAAGAATACCCGATTTCATCAATTTCCCGGAGGAAGGCCCGGAAATCTTCACCGCCGTTGGTGCTGAACACGCCGGGGACATTTTCCCAGACGAACCACCGGGGGCGCACAGTTTTAAGAAGTCTGCAATAGGCGATACAGAGCCCGCTTCTGGGGTCTCCGATTCCGCCCTGCTTTCCCGCGACGCTGAATCCCTGACACGGGGTTCCTCCCACGAGAAGGTCAACTGTTCCACGATATTTCTCTCCTTCGATTTTCGTCATATCGCCAAGGTTCGGCACTTCGGGAAAGCGCTGATCCAGCACTTCGCACGGAAACGGCTCGATTTCGGAAAACCACGCCGGCTCCCATCCGAGCGGCATCCACGCGAGGGAAGCCGCCTCCACTCCCGAACAGACACTCGCATATCTCATCTCAAATCCTCCTTTGCTGCTCACTCGATTTTCGTGCTCGCCTCGTCCATGAGGCGGCGGATCGCTTCGATCTTGTCGTGCTCGCCGAGCTCCGGATCGTTTACGATCATCCGGAGTTCCCCGTGAAACGCATTTTCGCGCGCCGCTGCTCCGGCGTGATTCGGAGGCGATTCCGGTTGGCGTGCACAATAGCGCGCAGATAGTCCGGCGTTTCATACGCCCGTGCCGCCATGCCGGGAACGGCAATTTCCGGACTTCCGCCGCCGGTTGTGGAAACTCTGTTGGCGTCCAGAAATTCCACGGCGCTTTTTCCGCCGTCGATCTGCGCGCGGTTTTCCTCGATCAGCCGCCGGAACGTCGTCGAAAGTTCCGTTTCGCAGTACGTACAGTAACCGCGCAAACGCGTATAAAGCTCTTTTCCGAGCCGAACCCTGATCCGTTCCATACATGGCTACCCTCTGCTTTTCGCCAGAAGCTGAATGACCGTCCGTTTTGACTTCTCCCGCTGCATCGACTGCGCCAGTGCGGATACCTGCCCGGCAACGATGCAGCGCTGTTTCGTGCGCGTGACTGCCGTGTACACCAGCGACCGGTTCAGTACAAACCGGTCGCGCATCAGGCAGACGAAGCAGACCTGCCGGTACTGGCTGCCCTGCGATTTGTGGACCGTTAACGCATAGGCATGCGACAGGTGCGATTGTTCGTCCTTGTTCAGCAATACCAGGTCTTTCACCTCTTCGGGCCGGTTCGGGTCGGCAATCGGGATATCCAGCTTCAACCACAATTTGCCGTCTTCATCGATGGCGTGAACGGTGCCGGTCGTGCCGTTCCAGATATCCTTGTCCGGATTGTTTTTCGTGTTGATTACCCGGTCGCCGGGCAGAAACTTGCGCGCCTCGGCAGAGGAGCGCGGATTCACGATTCGGATGATCTCTTCATTCAGGCGGTTGACGGTACAGGCCGGAAACAGACCGGTTTCCCGGCTGCGTTCTCCGTTTTTCGGTGCCAGGATGATATCGGTTTCAAAATCGAACACACCCTTGCGCACCCATTCGAGGATAACCTGCTGCGTCATCTCCGCCTCTCCGCTGTCGTAGACATCCCAGGTCTCGTTATCTGATTTGTCGTGCAGCAGCGGCATTTCGCCGCGGCGGATGGCGGAAGCGGCTTTGAATACGGCTTCTGTGTTGCGGTAGCAGGTGGTCAGCGTCCGCACATGCTCCGGATACAGTTCGATGAGATCATGAAACGGCTGACCGGCCCCGACCGGGGTGAGCTGCGCCTGGTCGCCGACGAGGATCAGCCGCTTCGGCTCCCGCCGGACGATCTCCGCCAGCAGGCAGGAATCGATCATGCTGGATTCATCGACAACGACGGTCCGTTCCGGGAACGGCGGTTCATTGAACATCGCGCCGTCATATCCGAGCATCGAGTGAACGGTCGAAGCCGGACTTCCCGTCGCCTCTTTGAGCCGGGACGCGGCTTTTCCGGCAAATGCGCAGAGTGCGACCGGCTCGCCTTTCCGCCGGATTGCCCCGACGATCTCCCGGATAATCGTGGTTTTGCCGCATCCGGCTCCGCCGTTGATGATCGAAAACCGGTTCCCGGCGGCGAACCGGACCGCGGCCAATTGCGATTGGTCAAGCTGAAAGCTCATTTTTCTCCTTTCAGATAATTCAGGATATCGGTTTCGGCATCATAGTGACAGCCGAGCGCCACCATCTGCGAGGCGGGGAAACCGCGAAGCGTGAAGTCGTCGAACATCGCGCCGACCGCGGCTTGCGCAAGCTGCAGGTTGATTTTCAGCTCTCCGAGCTTCTGTATCAGCTCCACCCACGAAATCACCGTCGAACCGGAACCGGTCAGCTGCCGCATGGCGTAGATGATCGCCGCCTTGATCCGGCGCGGGTCTTCATCTCCGATATCGTAAGACAGCCGGACTTTGCCGTCCACATCAGCAAAGCCGAACCCGGACAAGTCGGCCAGCCGGTAACAGTCGGAATTGACGATCCCGACCGCGTCCGTTTCCCACGCCTCCCACGCCGCGCACGCCAGTGCATTCGAGCAGCCGCGGCCGATCAGGTACGAAATCGCGTCGCATTTTTCCTTGTCGCGGACCAGCGAATCAAGCTGCTGCTTGAACATTTCGTACACGTCCGGCCTGATTTTCAGCGCCTCCGCCTCTTTCGGGGACAGTTTGCGCCAGCCGTCGCCGAGCTTGTCCCATATTGCCGCCTCGGTCGCCGGACCCATGCCCCGGGTGCGTTCAACGACATACGAGAGCTGCGCGCGCGGGTTTGCCGGAACGTTCGGCCGCGCTTCGGAGAACTTGAAATTGCGCTGCCCCTTCCAGGCTTCAAAATCGCCGGTGAGGATCAGCAGTTCATTTTCGGTCGGACGCCATTTGACCGATCCGACACAGATTTGCACACCGGATTCGGTCAGGCATTCGAGCCGGTACCAGTTGCGCGGATTATCCGTTCCGATCCGCGGCCACAGGATCGAGATTACTTTTACTTCGATGGTTTTCATTGATTCAGTGCCTCATGCCGTTCCCGGAGTATTGCCAACGCCAACGCCGATGCAAATTCCGGATTCCCGGCGAAAATAACCGCCGCTCCGCGCGCGGTAAGCTGCCCGATCCGCTTCATGACGAATTGCGGGGTCAGTTTGTAGTGCTCGTGATCCGGCGGGATGATTTCCCCGTTGCGCTCCGAAAAGCAGAACGCCGAAAAATCACACTCCACAATCACCGGCTTTGCCGGGAAGCCGGCCGCCTCCATCCGGTTCAGTTCCCGGCAGAACCGCCCCCATCCGGTCGAAATCGTCCCTAAAAAATCGTCCTTCGACTTGCGTTCGATGGCGAAAGCATCATCTCCGGCCAGCGCATAATCTCCGGTTTTCAGGGTTTCGATTTCGACCGGGATTTCCGGGGGGAAGCTCCACGGGGTTTGCTCCCGCGTATCTATGACGATTCGGAACTCCCCCATTGCGGTTTACCTCTTCAGGTTCGCAAACGGACCATTCGGGGCGGCGCTCCCCGGAAACGCCGGGATTGTCCCCGAAGCGGCCGCCGGCTGCTGGACCGGCTGCGCGGCGGGCTGCTGCGCGGCGCCCTGCGGCTGCACCTGCGGGGCGGCGGGCGCCGTCATTCCGTATGCCGCGAGCAGGCTGCCGAGATTCAGCCCCTTCGGTGCATTGCCGCCGTCGCCGAGATAGTGCACGTTGTAGTAAATTTTCCCTTCCTTTTCGGTCATCTTCACCGTCGCCGTGGTCTGCACGCCGACCAGACAGGGGATATTCGCGACGCCCTCCGCATCGGCCTGCAGCTGCTCGAACAGATTGTCGGACGGGAAACCGATCTTCTTCAGCGTCTCCATCGTGAGTTCCCACCGCGGACGGTTCGCCGCATTACCGACTCCGGGCCGGTTGGACCATTCGCCGCGCCACCAGTCCGAAACGCCGTTCGCATCCTGCACCTCGATGCACACGTCGAACGCACCGGCGTCCTGACAGAATTTCGCCTCGCCGAGAATCGCCCGGGTGACCGTCACATCATACGTACCTTCAGCCTTGAACATAAAAACACCTCTCTGGTTGATGGGATCAGAACAAGACCCCGTTGAATTTTTTGAAAATTTTGTAGGTGAGCCGGACATCCTGCTCACAGTAGTCGAGAATCCGCGTTCGCCCTTCTTCGGTTTTGACCAGCTCCGGGAAATCGCGGACGTCGATCTTGATTTTATGATCGTCCACGACGGCTCCGCCCACATCGTCGAGCTTTGCATATTGCGCCGCGTTCCAGCCGCTCCAGATCTGCATGAGGTCGATGTGCGCCGCGGTCGAGTACCGTCTGGTCCAGTGCGCGAGCACCGGCACGCCGTCGAGCGGAACGCCGAGCAGCGCCGCGCGCTTGAACAAGAACGGCAGGTCAAAGCCGATGCCGTTCCACGTGACGATCCGGGCGCAGTCGAGTCGCAGCACGTCGAAACATCCGGAGATAAGCACGGCTTCTTCTGCATCATCGTCCCCGGCGGCAAACCGGAGGCTTTCGAGTTCCCCGTTTCCGTCTGAAGCGACGAACACCGCCGCGCAGATCCGTCCATAGAGCGGATTCAATGCCATTTTCGCAATCTGCTCGGCGCGCGCTTCGGCTTTCTTTTCGGCAATCTTGGTTTCATCTTTCAGATTGCCGAGCTTGACTTCCGGTTCCGGCAGCGAATTGATTTTCGCGCGGTCCGGCATGGTTTCGATATCGAATGCGTAAAACATGTTCACCTCACTTTCATGCCCGGAAGAGCCGCCGGACGCGGCCCCGGAACCGATCCGGGAATTGCGGTATGAATTCCGGCTGCCGGCAGTGCTTTCGGAGTGACGCCGGGCGCGGCTTTCGGCGGATCGTCCGCATCGTCTCCGTCGTTGATGGCGAACAGCCCGGCGAGCGCGTATTTGCGGGCGTAGCTTGACGCCGAGCCCGTGACCTGCGCGGCGTCCATTCCTTTGCGCTCTTCGGCGTGCCGGGCATATGCCGTACACGAAATGGATGCCTGACCACGCCGGATGGTCACGGTTGACTTGACGAAAACCCAATCGGAAATCAGCACGATTTCGTCAGAAAGCGTAACGGCGATCCCGAGCGGCAGCAGCAGCGGCTTGACCGCCTCGAGAATATCCTCCGCCTTGCGGTAGCGGAATCCTCCGAAATCGTTGCTCCGTCCCTTCGGAGACTTCAACGCCGACTGTACGCTGCAGAGGTCGGTTTCGAGCGTGTTTTCCATCTTTTTTACTCCATGAATACCAGGGCGGCCGCTGCGATGGCGGCCAGTACCCAGACGATGAATTCACCGGATTCCGCACGCCAGTCCCGCCGGCGCGGCTTCCGGGCTCCCCAGATTTGCAGATCACGCATGTACTGCCTCCTTTTTTGCTTTCAACTGTTCCTTGCGCCGGGTGCGGTCCGGAAATTCAAGCGTCACATAGTCGCGGGTGACGCGGGTTTTGATATTGAGCTGACGTGCGACCCGCTCGACCTCATTCAGCCAGTCGCGCCGATCCTTGTCGCATTGATACATGGTTGCCCCTCCTGAAACACGACACAATAGGTCTTTTGACGTTGACTACGTGATTCAGATCAGACCGGAGCGCTGCTCGAGACGGTCGAGATATCCCCGGAACGGCTTCATGGCCCGATTCAGCGCGGCGCATGATTCCAGCATGAAACTGACTTCCGCCATGGCTTCGCCGACGTCGTAGCCGCGGGCCGCGAGACGTTCCAGCCAGAGCATGGCGGAACTTTGGGATACGACATCCGGAACCGGCGCCGGGACCGGGAACGGCTTTACCGGCACCGGAAACGGCTTCACCGGCCCGGGAATCCCGGCGGCCGAACGGTTGGACATGAGATAGTCATAAACTTTTTTCGCGCCGGATTCGGTCAGCAGATTAAGCCGGGCGGCTCTCCGGGACAGACACCCGGCGGCGCGAAGCGCGGCAGCCTGGCCGATTCGAAACAGTTCGACGTTCTCGACGATTCCGGCCCGTCTTCCGTTGATGACGCCGTGAATCCGGTCTGCGTCGATGTTCAACAGCTTCGCCAGCCGTGGAACCGAGATCACCGGCTGTCCGTAAAACGTCGTCTCCGGCTCGAAATACGGTTTGGGCGGCGGCAGCGGCTTCGGCGTCTGCGTCGGGATTCCGGCCTGCAGCCGTCGCAGCTCCGCCTCCATCCGGTTGAACTCTTCCAGATACGCGATTTTGAACTGCATCGCCGCCGCTCCGGTGAATCCCATCACGAGGATCACGAAACCGTCGCGGGTGATGTTGTACATCTTCGATTTGACGACTTTTCCGAGGTTGTTTTTCCACTCGTATTCGGTCGCCGCAAAATTGCGTTTCCCGAAACTATCAGGAACTTGCAACATTTCAATAGCGCGAATGACATCACAATGTTGCTTCCCGAATACCTCGGCAATCTTCAAGCTGGTGGTGGTGATTTGACCGTTGGACACGGTCACGGCGTTGTTGAGAACGGCACTCATTTCGACCTCCTATTGCTTTGGTCGTTACTGTTACCGCTTTTTCTGCCTTTCTTAGGAGCATAAAAAAAGCGGGCTTGGGAGGGAGTAAGAAACACGGCAATAGACGCGCCCCATACGATTACTCGTACAGGCTCCCGCAAGCCCGCAAAAATGCAGGTATGCTGATTGTAATTATTACGGAGGTTGCTTCCATGACGGAGGCAGCACCCGCTATTGCTTGGGTTTCTTAGGCCCTTTGCCTTTACAATAGCACGGGCCTGTCCCGCAGTCAAGCGGGATTTGCGATTTTTTCTGTTAAAATTAGGCATTCCCATTTGAATATTTCCATTTCTGGGTTAAAGTAGTTGACAGTTTCTTTTCTTTTTGGCCTGTCGGTCTTGCCGGATCGACGGGCCGCTTTGCTTTTGTCGCACCTGCTTGCCGGTGCAGTTCCGCTTCGGCGCGGGGCATGTTCCGCGTCCAGCCTATGTAATTTTCAAACAGCGCCGATTTTGCGGTTCGGAAACCGGGAATATCTACAATGTTATCGATTTGTTTCCATTGGAGACAAAAAATTTTTTCAGTGCCAACCGAATGACGGTAGCTTCCGAACAATCGAGTTTTTCAGTCATCTTCTTGATTTTCAGCCTCATACCCTCGTCTACCCTGGCCTGAACAACTTCAGGTTTACCTTTTTTCATGATACCTCCTTTGTGAGTTTCCGATATTAAATTACAACATAATAAAAACAATTTCAAGATATGTTTTCAAAAATATTTCATTTTTTATTCTTTTTGAGCTTGAAATGTATTTATTTGTATTTATCTTATATACAAGGGAGGTTTTAAGATGGCCAAATTTTATGCTGATAAAGTCAAAAAAATGATCGAAGATACCGGTATGAGCGTCCGGGAGTTTGCCATTCGCAATCGCATTACTCCCGGCACACTTGGCATGTGGCTGCGCGGAGAGCGCAATCCCAAATTCAAAAATGTGGAGCATCTGGCCCGGCTATTCAGGTGCTCGGTAAGTGATATCTCTGACTTCAAGCTGCTTTATGAGACGGATACCGACCGTTACCAGATCAATCAGGAGCATTGCGGAGCCGATGTTGCGGAAGAGGTCAGCGAGCTGAAGACGATCAATAACGAGCTTGAGAAACTGAAAAATAAAAAGCTCGATGAGCAGGAGGAACATTATAAGCGCAGCCTGGAAGAAGACGCGCTGAAAATTCGCGCCAGTATCGAAATTAAAACGGAGGCTGCCCGCCGCGAACGCGAGAATCCCGCGCCGCTCCCCGCAAACATTCCGCCGTTTCCGGGAAAATCTGCGCCGGATACGATCCGAAATACGCCGGAGCTGCGCGAGTGCATCAAGGATGCGATGTTGCGCGAAGGTGTCCGGGACGCTTCGGAGTTGAACCGCCGGATCGGATACGACTCTTCACACTCGCTGGAACGGCTTCTGAACGGTAAATTGCCTTGGTTTCCGGATGTGCTTTCCGCCGTGCTGGACGGGCTGAACATCAAACAGGATGATGCCCCCATATCCCCAACGGAACGCGGATTGCTGGCTCCGGAGGGTATCTACAATCACGGCGCAGTCCTGACAAGACCGATACCGGTTGTCGACTGGGCGAACGCCGCCTGCCACATCGCCTCCCTGATGAGCAGCGAAGGCGCAGTTATGCAGAAGTGGGACCCGGAAAATACCGAAGTGGCCCTTGCTCCGGTCGGAGTGCGACGCAACACGCAGGCCTTTCGTGTCAAGGGGGAATCCATGGAACCAACCATCGGTGACGGTGATATCCTGTTCTGCGAAGAACAATACGGGTTGAACGGCATTCCGTCCGGAAAGGTTGTCATCGTCCGCTTTTCCGATGATTCGGAGTATGCCGGAACAGCGGTATGCAAACGCTATCGCCGTGTCGGCGACATCATCCTGCTGACCAGCGACAACGAAAAAGCCGGAAAAAGTTTTGAAGTCCGGCCGCAGGAAATCGGCTGGATCGGGGTTGTCGTGAGCAAAAACAGCGACTTATAGGTGACAATATGAAACTGCTGCATTTCGCATCTGATTTTATAGGCCGCCCCCCGCGTCCCATGCTGCGCGGGAAGGTCTACTATATTCGACAGCGAATCGGCGGCAAGGACGTTTGGCGAAGCCTTCACACCCGTGATAAACGCGAAGCGGAATACCTCGCCGTAGAGATATGGCGGATGCGGCAGACCGACCGGATCAAGGCAATCATCCCTGCTCCGCCACGAAAATTGCCGCTGATCTGGGAAACCTACGTCGCCACGGATCGATACATGGAACTCGCAGAATCCACCCGGAGTACCAAAGCACGTATCTGGTCCGCTTTTGTCGCATGGTGCAATGATCATCGGATTGAATATCCTGAACAACTCACAAAAGAGCTGGCAATATCTTATCTTGCGTCAGGAGGAAGAAAGAACAAGACTTACAACAACGTTTTAAACGATCTTTGCCAGGCTTTCCAATACGGTGGTGCCGTTCCGAATGTATTTGATTCGATAGAGCGTCTTTCGACGCACCGCGGCAAGGCGGATAAGCGCAGCGATCAATTCAGAGCATTTACGGATGATGAGATCAACCGGATTTTCGAGGCGATCAGCAAGAGTAAAATGGAAAATAGCAAAGAATGGTTGATTGCGGCTAAAATCGCCTCCATGACCGGACTGCGATACAAAGACATAGCCTTGCTTCGGTGGGATGCTGTAAAATCGGATGAGTTGGGAAAATTCATTGAGCTTTCACCGGCCAAGACAGAAAATAAGACCGGCGGGAAACTAGTGTATATACGCCTTGTTCCGGAACTGGCGCGCCTGTTGACGATTCGGCAGGCGACAGTATCCGGCGACTATATTTTACCTGCTCTTGCGCACTCATACCATGACAATTGGAATACCGCAACGCGCCCATTTCTGGAACTTTGCAAACGAATCGGAATAGACGGATCGTTTCATTGCTTCCGTGTAACGGTAGTGACAAAAGCAGCGAAAGCCGGGATAGACCTTGAAGAATTTGGCGGAGTGGTCGGGCACACGACAGAAAAGCAAACCAAGGCTTATAACCGCGCAGCACTAAATATCGATATGGAACGGGTCCTTTCTGTAAAACTAGGTTGATAAAATGTAGCTATATTGTAGCACATTAGTATTTTAAATAACTTATCATTAACAATATCGGAGGGGGACGAATGCCCCCGGCGGGACTCGAGGCGGCACTTCAAATTGAATCCGGGCGAAACACCGGCCGTTCAGACCGCAGCGAAAGGCGGCGGCGGTACGCTGCCCGGCCGGTCAACCGTCACATTCAAACTGCCGTCGGCCAGCCGGGCGACGAGCCGGGTTCCGGCCGCCACATTCGCGGCGCTCGTCACCGGCTTCTCCTGCGCAGGGTCGAACAAAATCGCATAGCCGCGTTCAAGCTGGCGGCGCGGATCAAGCGCAAGCAGCGTACTCTCCAGCCGCTCCAGCCGCGCCCGGAACTGGCCGTGGAACCGTTCCGCCGCCGTTCCGAGGCGCGTATCAAGCTCGTCAAGCTGCTGCCGGCGCATCCGCACCAGATGCGCCGGTTCGCGGAAAACAAAACTCCCCGCCGCACGGTCAAGCCGGGCGCGCGCCTGTGACAGCGCCGATTCGAGCGCATAGCGCATATCCTTCTCGCTGCGGTCGAGCTCCCGGATCATCTCCTCCCGGCGGCCGATCACCAGCTCCGCCGCCGCCGAAGGCGTCGGGACGCGCAGATCGGCCGCAAAGTCGCAGATCGAAAAATCAATCTCATGCCCGACCGCACTGACCACCGGAATCCGGCTGGATGCGACCGCACGGGCCAGAATTTCCTCAT
>ERZ827150.1046-NODE-1046-length-36419-cov-5.414283_pt1 | contig 36419 bp, 27 predicted proteins | sample MGYA00519779_ERZ827150 | MGnify/ENA primary metagenome ERZ827150 (study PRJEB31778, sample SAMEA3449267) | human gut metagenome | biome: human gut; feature: human-associated habitat; material: faeces | place: United Kingdom | collected 2010/2012 ...
TCGTCCGCAAGATCGCCAACTTCTGCAACGTCCGTCCTGACTGCGTAATTGAAAACACTACCCTGCCCATCCTGTATGAAGCCCCGCTGATGCTGGAGGAAGCGCACCTATCCGATATCGTCTGCCGCGAATTACAGATCGAAGCGCCCGCCCCGGATATGACGCAGTGGCGCAAAATGGTGGATCGCATCCGCCATCCCCAGGGCACTGTGCGCATCGCCATGGTGGGCAAGTATATGCAGCTGCACGACGCTTACCTGTCCGTCACCGAGGCGCTGCGCCACGCAGCCTACGCGCTGGGCCGCAGCGTACATATCGACTATGTGGATTCCGAAACCATCAATGAGGGCAACGTGGCCGAAATGCTGGGCGAAGCGGACGGCATTCTGGTGCCCGGCGGCTTTGGTGAGCGCGGCATCGAGGGCATGATCGTCGCCGTGCGCTATGCGCGTGAAACCGCCAAGCCTTACCTGGGCATTTGTCTGGGTATGCAGGTGGCGGTGATTGAGTTTGCCCGCCATGTGGTCGGCTGGGCGGATGCGAATTCGCACGAGTTCAATCCCAACGGTACGCATTCGGTGGTAGATTTCATGCCCGATCAGAATGATGAAATCGACAAGGGCGGCACGCTGCGCCTGGGCGCATATCCTTGCATGGTGCAGCCCGGCACCACGCTGGCGCGCTGCTACGGCGCGGAGCAAATCAGCGAACGCCATCGCCATCGCTATGAGTTTAACAATCTCTATCGTGATGAAATCCGCAATGCCGGCCTGACCTTGTGCGGCGTATCCCCTGACGGCCGTCTGGTAGAGGCCGTGGAGCTGAGCGAGCAGCCCTTCTTCGTGGGCGTGCAGTATCATCCAGAGTTTAAGAGCCGCCCCACCCATCCGCATCCGCTGTTTTTGGGTTTGATCAGCGCCAGCATGAAAAAGTAAAAAGAACCGTTTATGTGAACATAAAAGCTGCGCCCCTTCCGGTGTTACAATCCGGAAGGGGCGCAGCGTTATATTCTGATTGCTCAGTCGGCAGAGCAGCGGGACAGCATATCCTTGACGATACCCTGAATTTCCTCGCAGGCATATTCCACCGCCGCATCCTGGCGGAAGGACTTGTCGCGCGCGGAGACCTCCACCGCGCCGCGCGCCAGCGTCTTGGGGCTGACCACCACGCGCACGGGCACGCCCAGCAGATCGGCATCGGAGAACATCACGCCCGCGCTGACCGCGCGATCATCGTAGATCACCTCTACGCCAGCCTTCTGCAGCTTATCGTACAGCGCGTCGGCCGCCTCGCGTACCTCGGGCTTATCCACGCGCATGGCGCACAGATGCACCTGCCAGGGCGCGATGCTAATGGGCCAGATGGGGCCGTAATCGTCATGCCGCACCTCGCACACAGAAGCGCACAGACGGCCCACGCCGATGCCGTAGCAGCCCATGATCACGTCCTCCAAGCCGCCGTTCTTGTTCTGGAACTGCAAACCCATGGCATGGGAATACTTGGTTCCCAGCTGGAAGATATTGCCCACCTCGATGCCGCGGCTGATGTTGATGCTGTGCTTGCCGCACACGGGGCAGATACCGCCCGCAACGGGCTTGGCCACATCACAGAAGGATTCCACCTTCACATCGCGCTCCAGGTTCAGGCCGGTATAGTGATAACCTTCCTCGTTTGCGCCGCACACCAGGTTGTCCGTACCGTCCAGCGATTTATCAAACAGCACGCGCGCGTTGCCCTTAAAGTTAACCGGGCCGATAAAGCCCTTGACGATGCCGCTGTCCTCGGTGATATCGGCAGGGTGAATCTCGCAGCCCACGAAATTGCGCAGCTTGGTCTCGTTCACTTCCAGATCGCCGCGGATGAACACGACGATGTACTTGTCGGTCAGGTTTTCCTGATAGACAACGGCCTTGAGGGCGTTCTTCAGATCGGTATGCAGGAAGGCGCACACATCCTCCATGGTCGTCTGATCGGGCGTGGCCACCTGGGTCAGCGGCGCTTCGCCGATCTTTTCGTTAACCACCACGCAGTCGGCCGCTTCCATGTTAGAGCGATAGCCGCACTCGGGGCAGGTGACGATGGTATCCTCGCCGATATCGGTAAGCAGCATGAACTCATGGGAGATATTGCCGCCCATCATGCCGCTGTCGGACTTGACGGCCACCACCTCCGGCACGCCGCAGCGGGCGAAGATGCGCTCATAGGCATGATAGCAGCGGTCATAATATTTTTCCAGATCGGCCTGCGAGGTGTGGAAGGAGTAAGCGTCCTTCATCGTAAACTCGCGCACGCGGATCAGACCGCCGCGGGCGCGGGGCTCATCACGGAACTTGGTCTGAATCTGATAGATCATGAAGGGGAAGGCGGACTCGGGTTTGGGCGTGCCGCGCACCAGCTGCACGCTGGCTTCCTCATGGGTCATACCCAGCACCATATCGTTGCCGCTGCGATCCTTAAAGCGCGCCAGCTCACTGCCAATCTTATCATAGCGGCCGCTTTCGCGCCACAGGTCGGCGGGCATCACCACGGGGAAGAGTACTTCCTGGCCGTCGATGGCATCCATTTCCTCGCGCAGGATGTTTTCAATTTTGCGCACAATGCGCCGCGCGGACATATTCAGCGAATAGATGCCGTTGGCAACCTGCTTCATATAGCCGCCGCGGATCATAAAAATCTGGCTGATAATCTGGCAATCTGCCGGCGTCTCGCGGAAACGATCGCCCAGCATGTTGGCAAGCTTCATAGCAAAAACCCCTCTCGTTATCCTGAATCCGCTCAATTATAGCACTTGCGCGGATGCAATGCAATCAAAAAAGCCTGAAAAATACACATATGTCCGCCAAAACGGCAAAAGAAGCGCCTTCCGGCGCTTCAGAATGACAGGCTTGCTTATTTCCCCTCCGCATGGAAGCTGAATGCACGGCTCTCCGTTGTGGATTTTACGCTTAGCAGGCTGCCGCTTCTGTCGTAGTGCAATTCGCTGTTCCAGGTAAGCTGAAAGCTGCCGCCGCGGATATCGACCGCATAGGCATCGCCCTGTCCGGCTACGATGTTTACAACAGGCACCGTTTCCAGCGCAAAGGACACATCCAGCGGCCAATCCACAGGCAAAGCCTCCAGCATAGGATAGCCATCCTCCGTTACGCCATAGCCGCCAACCAGCTTTCCTGCCTTATCCGCCGCCACATAGTATTTGAACGTCACATTCATCGCGGCGGGATAAATCGTAAATGAAGCCGTGCCCTCCTCCGTTTCAAAGAAGCACTTGACCGGCACAATCACCTGTGCCTGCCCATACTGCGGCGTGCAGATGGTCACGGCCGCGGCTTCAAGCGTTGTAACATTGCCGTTTTCATCCAGCCAGATGATTTCGTTCGGTTCCGCGGCCAGCGCGCCCATGTGGATGGACAGCATCAGCAGCAGGGTCAGCATCATTGCAAGCATTCTCTTCATTTTGTTGTCCTCCTAATTGTGCTAAATTCCGTAATTAACAAAACAGTTAATTTTGTTTAAAGTAGACAATCAGCCGCTCCGTTTGCTTATATTCGCAAAATCTTATTTAGCTCTAAGTGACTACCAATAACCACACGCACGATATTCTTATTCGCATTCCCCCTTATTTGATTTCAAATGCTCATCTTCACTTATTAAGCGCAAAATCTGACAAATATGCAACACAAATATTTAAAAAAAGCTAAAAACATGCATTTATCGTTTTTCAAGAATCATCTTTCAATTTCTTTTTCTCAATCATTATTTTCATTCTTGTCCGTGCGCGCGTTAAATACATTCTTACGCTATTCGGAGCAATATTCAAAACACGTGCAATTTCGTGATCAGGCATTTTCTTTGCATATTTCATAGTAAGCAATTTTTGCATGTTTTGAGGCAATCGCAACAGTATTTGATGCAAGGATTCATTATCAGTCTGTTGCAAAACACGTTCCTCTATCGTACAATGATCGGCTATAGCATCAAGAACGTTTTCATTCTCCAGCAGGAAAGGCTGTCGATTTTGCCGACGAACATAATCTATGGATTCGTTTCTGACCGCAGCAGCGATATACGCGCGCATACCGCTATGTGGAACATTGGATAGCCTGTCTATGTTGGCTATCAAATCAACCATCACAGCCGATACGATATCTTCAGCAGCATGGTAATCACGCACAATGCGAAAAGCAATGCTATGCATCAGCCCAGCATGTTGCTGATAAAGCTGCATAATAAAGCTATGGTTGTCCGTATTTTCTTGCATTGATAGAAGGGGAGACAATCTAATTCACCTCCACCGGCTACTATTTTGCAACATACTATATTTGTATGATAATATATTTTCATATTTCTGTCAATACAAATCATCATGGCTTTCGTTCGTATTAAACACTATCTCGTGCATTTTTTGCTTGACGCGACGGGTAAATTGCGGCATACTGTCTTAGGCGCGTGTGCGCCCAAGCAATCAAATGGATACGGAGGATCAAACCATGGGCATGTTGGCTCCCTCGATGATGTGCGCGCAGATTGACAAGCTGGATGAAACCCTGCGCGCCTTTGAAAAGGCTGGAATTGAATATCTGCATATCGACGTAATGGACGGCTGCTTTGTGCCAAACCTGATGCTGGGCACCGATTATGTAAAGCAGCTGCGCAAGCTGACCAGCATTCCGCTGGATATTCACCTGATGATTACCGAGCCGGAAAAGAAAATCAGCTGGTTTGATTTTCAGCCGGGCGAGTTTGTAAGCGTTCACCATGAAAGCACCAAGAACTGGCGGCAGGCCTTGCAAATGGTGCGCGATGCGGGCGCGAAGCCCCTGGCGGCCATCAATCCCCCCACGCCCGTATCGGTGCTGGAGGATGTGATCGATCTGATTGACGGCGTGCTGGTGATGACGGTCAATCCCGGTTTTGCCGGCCAGAAGGCCGTGCCCGAGACGATTGCCAAGATTCACGAAACTCGCGAACTGCTGGCCAAGCATGGCCTTGCGCACCTGCCCATCGAGGTGGACGGCAATTGCAGCTTTGAAATGGCCCCCAAGATGCGCGCACAGAGCGCCGATATCTTTGTATGCGGCTCCTCCAGCGTGTTCACCAAGTCCATGCCCATGGACGAAGCCATTGCCAAGTTCCGGGAGTGCGTTAAATAACGCATCACGTTTATCAAGTCATTAATCCTGTTCTCTTGATTGTGCTGTCGCTGACAGGTGCAATCAACGCCTTCTGCAATCGCTCCTAAACGGCAAATTCCATTTTGCGGTACTTTCTTTGCACAAGAAAGTACCGTTTTTAACGCAAAAAGCAGGCTGCCACGCATGCCATTGAGCATGAGAGACAGCCTGCTTGCTTTTATTTTAATAACCGCCGTTCATTTCGGTCAGGTTTTCGGGCATCACCAGCGTGCCCTCCTGCTCGCGGCGAATGGCCTCCTCCATGATTGCCTCGGTGGCGGATACGCCGCAGCGCGCCGCGCCCACCGCACGGCAGGACAGCACGGTATCCAGATTACGGATGCCGCCGCTGGCCTTGACCCGCACGCGGTCGGATACCGTGCGGCGCATCAGCGCCACGTCGGCAATCTTCGCGCCCGCGGTGCCATAGCCCGTGCTGGTCTTTACAAAGTCCGCGCCCGCGCTTTCGCTCAGCTGGCAGGCCTTCACCTTCTGCTCGTCGCTGAGGTAGCAGGTTTCGATGATGACTTTCAGGATGGCTTCCTGATCATGGCACAGCTCGGCCAGGGCCTTGATTTCGCGCTCCACATAGTCGTAATCGCCGCCCAGCATGCGACCGATGTTGATCACCATATCCAGCTCGCGGCAGCCGTCCTCCAGTGCGCGGGCGGCTTCCATGGCCTTGATTTCCATGGTGTGCGCGCCGTGCGGGAAGCCAATTACCGTGCAGGGCAGCACGCCCGTACCATTCAGCATAGGCACAACGATTTCCATATCCTGCGGACGAGCGCACACGGTGGCGGTGCCATACTTGATGGCTACCTCGCAGCCATGACGGATGTCCTTTTCCGTCAGGAAGGGCTGAAGGGTGCTGTGATCCAGCATCTTGGCGATATCGCGGGAAGTAAGCATAGGTTGCGTCCTCCTTGTTGTTTGTTATACATTTTCAAAGAACGCGCTGCCGTCGGCATGACGCAGCACGCCCATTTCGTCAAATTCCAGCTTTTCAGGCTTATCGCCCTGCAAATAACGCAGGATCTCATCCATGCGCACAGACTCCTGAAAGCTCATCAGCGTAAACGCCACGCCGTGGCGCTTGGCTCGGCCCGTGCGGCCGATACGGTGCGTGTAGTATTCGTTCTCCTGCGGCAGGTCATAGTTGATCACAGCCTCGACATCAAACACATCGATGCCGCGCGCAGCCACATCCGTGCATACCAGGATGGGGAACTTGCCGTGCTTGAAATCGTTCATCACCTTGGTGCGCTTGCCCTGCGGAATATCGCCGTGGATGCACTGCGCATCATAGCCCTTCTTTTGCAGGAAGCTGCACAGCCGGTCGGTCATAAACTTGGTGTTGGTAAAGATGATAATGCGGTGATACTCGTCCGCGTCCAACAGATACAGCAGGCGGTCTTCCTTGTTCTGGCGATCGGCCTCAATGATATACTGGGCAATCTGCGGCTTGTTTTCGGCCACGGCCTCTACGGTGATTTCCACCGGCTGGTACTGATACTTCCAGCTAATGGTCATTACATCCTGATTGGTAGTGGCAGAGAACATCACCAGCTGACGATCCTGTGGGGTGGCCTCGATGATGGAGGTGACGTCCTTGACAAAGCCCATCTTGAGCATCTCGTCCGCCTCGTCGATCACCATGGTGTGCACGCGATCCACGCGCGCCAGGCCGCGGTGCATCATATCCAGCATACGGCCGGGCGTAGCCACCACAATCTGCGGCTTGCGCTTGAGCTGCTGCATCTGCTTGGCAATGGGCTGACCGCCGTACAGCGTGGCAATGCGCGCCTCGGGAATATAGCGTGCCAGGGCGGAGAGCTCCTGGGCAATCTGCACAGCCAGCTCACGGGTAGGGGCGATAACCAGCTCCTGAATGTAATCCTCTTTCAGCTGCAAATACTCCAGCATCGGGATGCCGAAGGCGCAGGTTTTGCCTGTGCCCGTAGGGGCGATGGCAATGACGTCGTTGCCCGCCATCATCACGGGAATGGTGCGCGCCTGCACCGGGGTCATAGCGGTGAAGCCCATTTTTGCCACCGCCCGCAGCACCTCGCTGGAGATATCCAGCGAGTCAAAACGTATCGTTTCAGTTTCTGACACGAGATTTCGCCTTTCTTGTTTTAATCGTTATTGTTTGTCAATCAGCCCGCGCAGCTGCGCCAGCTGCACAACGCCCTCCACCATACCCTGTGCCAGCCACTGCTGATAAACAGGGGTGGAAAGCAGATAGTCCTCTTCCTGGCTGGTCATATACCCCATCTCCACCAGGAACGAGGGCATCTTGGACCAGTTGTTGCCCACATAACTGTTATTGAGCGTGCAGTCGCCACGCGTTTGCCCCGTGGCAGTCTTAATGGCCGACAGCAGCGTATTGCCCATGGTACGATAGGTATCCATATCCGCCACTTCGCGGGCATAGGAGGAATCGCTGGGACAATACACCTGAATGCCCTTGGCCCACTGATTGCCCGAGTTGCAGTGCAGCCGCAGCACAAAGTCCGCGCCCGCATTGTTGGGAATATCGGCGCGCTCCAGCATACCGACAAAGGTCTTCTGGGTATCGCGGGTCATCACCACCGTGGCGCCCTCGGCCAGCAGCAAATCGCGCAGCAGCACGCCCACTTCCAGCGTCACAATGGATTCCTTGCGGCCCGTTGCCATGCCGCTGGCGCTGCCCACGCGGGTGGTTACGCGCTCGGACATATTGGGCGCGCGCTTGACTGTTTCCACCTGCGTCTGACGCTGATGGCCAGGATCGATGCACACGGTCACGCCCTTGAGCCGCCCCTCGGCCGCCTGCTCGGCAGCGGCAGGCATTTCCAGATAAGTGTCCAGGCTGTCGTCCTCATAGAGCACGCTGCTCTTATTGGCCGAGCTGATGCGCAGGAAAAGATAGGCGTCGTTATAGGTGCAGTTCATGGGCACCGTGCCCTCAAAATGCCAGTTCTCGCCGGGATAGATGGGCAGCTCGTGCTTTTCCTGGCCGCTGCGGCAACGCAGCCACAGTTGGGTATGGCCGGGCGCGTCAAAGCTGTAATGCACGCCCTCGCCGTCATAGGTCAGCGATAGATTGCGCGCGGTGGCTGCCTTGCGCTCAGCCGCAGGCAGGTTTTCCGCAGGCGTGGGATACGCCACAGCGACCGTAGCGGCTTCATAACGCCCCAGCACCTTGCCGTCCAGCGTGCTGACGGTCAGGATCAGCGGCTCGCGCTCAAAGGAAGCGGGAAGGCTGCATTCGCCGGTAAACGCGCCGTTTTCGCTATACAGAACCAGCTTGCCATAATCGCCGGAGGTTTTGTATTCCACCAGGATAAACCGCTGCGTGGAGTTGGTATAGGTAAAGCGCGCGCTGTGCGGCGATGCTTCAATCTGCATGGCGGCAGAACCCTCCGCCCAGACAGACAGCGGAAAAGCCATCAGAATTCCCAATATCAGCGCAAGCCAACGCTTTGCCATACGTCATCCTCCAGTAAGCTGTTTATTCAAATTATTATACCGTCGCTTATTTTTCCCTGTCAAGTGCGATTGCGCCTTTTTGCACTCTGAAAAGCAATTTTTAAGGAAGCAAGCACGCTTACTCAGCTGATTCTGCACACAAACAGCGAAAACAGCGTCAATATCAGCAAAAAGGAGAAATTAAAAGCCGAAAACAGTTTGATATAAAAGCGCCCCTCGCCGCGATAATGCGCGCTGAACTCCCGAAAGGTAATCAGGCTGGCCAGGGAGGCAATCAGCGTGCCCGCGCCGCCAATGTTCACGCCCACCAGCAGAGCGGGATAATTCTGCGTAAACTGCGAAAGCAAAATGGCCGAGGGCACATTGCTGATGCACTGGCAGGACAGCACGGCGGTGAGCAGCGTGTTTCTTTGCAGTAAAGACGAAAACACATTGCGCACAGGCGCAAGCCGCGCCATGTTCCCCGCAAATGTAAAGAAGCACACAAAGGTCAGCAGCAGACAGTAATCCACCATCTTTAGCGCCTTGCGATCGGCAATCAGAAGCGATACGATCAATATCGCCAGCACCAGCCAGGCAGGCAGCAGACGGAACACCATCAATATCGTCAGCGCAAACAGCGCAAGATAAAAGGCCGTGCGCGCAGGCGGCAGGCGCATGCCTTGCCCCCGTTGACTGGCCTGAATGCGCAGCGCGCGCTTTGGCAGCAGCAGGCAGCAGAGCGTAATGAGCGCAATGGATACCGCAAAGGGCGGAAACATGATGGATACAAACTCACCGTTTGCAATGTGATAGTGCGCGTACAGATACAGATTCTGCGGGTTGCCAAAGGGCGTAAGCATGCCGCCCAGGTTGGCCGCAATGTTTTGCAGGATAAACACCACCGCCATATCGCGCTTGCTATCCGTTACGGAGAATACAAAGTAGCCCAGCGGCAGAAAGGTGATCAATGCCATATCGTTGGCAATGAGCATGGAGCCGATAAAGGTGATGTACACCAGCGCCAGCGCCGCCGTGCGCTCACTGCCGGTAAGCACGATGATGCGCTGCGCCAGGATAGAGAAAAAGTGAATATTCTTCAGCGCGCACACCACTGCCAACGTCCCAAACAGGCAGCACAGGGTTTTCAGGTCATAATAGCCTGCGTAGGCTTCGTCGGGCGGCACCAGTGCTATGGACAGCACCGCCAACGCCAGAGCAATCAGCAGCACCGTGTTTTTGCGTACAAAGGCAGCGATCCTGGTCTGCCGGGATGCGGGGTTTTCGCGTTTAATCTCCATCCGTAAAGCGCCTCTTTCATCATCATGCAGCATTCAAAAAAACGTTACCCATCATAGTGATATTTATCCGCGCTGTCAAGGGTTTTCCATTGTTTGCACGCAAAAACCGCCGCGCTTTTGCGCGGCGGCCGAAAAGCAGGCATTTAAGCGTTGCTGCGGGAATAGTTAGGCGCTTCGCGGGTGATATAGATATCGTGGGGATGGCTCTCCTGCAGTCCCGCGTTGGTGATACGGATAAACTCGCCGTCGCGTCGCAGCGCGTCGATATCCTTTGCGCCGCAGTAGCCCATGCTGGAGCGCAGACCGCCCACCATCTGGAACACCGTGTCGGCCAGGGGGCCCTTGAAGGGTACGCGACCTTCCACGCCTTCGGGCACCAGCTTCTTGGCGTCCTCCTGGAAGTAGCGGTCGCGGCTGCCCTGAGCCTGCTCCATCGCGCCCATGGAACCCATGCCGCGATATACCTTGAAGGAACGACCCTGGTAGATTTCCATCGCACCGGGGCTTTCCTCCGTGCCGGCCAGCACGCCGCCCAGCATCACCGCAGACGCGCCCGCGGCAATAGCCTTGGCGATATCGCCGGAATACTTGATGCCGCCGTCGGCGATCACACGGATGCCGTGCTTATCCGCCTCATTGGCGCAGTCCGCCACGGCGGTAATCTGGGGCACGCCGATGCCGGCCACCACGCGCGTGGTGCAGATGGAGCCGGGGCCAATGCCTACCTTGATGCAGTCAACGCCCGCGGAAATCAGATCGTGCGTTGCAGCGGCGGTGGCCACATTGCCGGCAAAGAGCTGAATGTCGGGGAACTGATGGCGGATTTCCTCGATGGTATGCAGCACGCCCATGCTGTGGCCGTGCGCGGTATCGATGGAAATGACGTCCACCTTGGCTTCCACCAGGGCGCGGATGCGGGCCATGGTATCGCGGCTGACGCCCACGGCGGCGGCGCACAGCAGGCGGCCGTTCGCATCGCGCGCGCTGTTGGGATACTTGGTGGCCTTTTCGATATCCTTGATAGTGATCAGGCCGCAGAGGTTATAATGCTCATCCACGATGGGCAGTTTTTCAATGCGGTGGCGGGCCAGGATAGCCTTGGCCTCCTCAAGCGTGGTACCCACGGGCGCGGTGATCAGGTTTTCCTTGGTCATCACTTCGCCAATCTGGCGGTTATCATCGGTTTCAAAGCGGAGGTCGCGGTTGGTCAGGATGCCCACCAGACGCTTGTTTTCGGTGATGGGCACGCCGCTGATGCGATATTTGCTCATCATCAGCTTGGCGTCGGCAATCAGGTGCGTGGGCGACAGGAAAAAGGGATCGGTGATTACGCCGTGCTCGCTGCGCTTTACCTTATCCACCTGCGCGGCCTGCTCGGCAATGGTCATATTTTTGTGGATTACGCCCATACCGCCCTCGCGCGCCAGCGCGATGGCCATCTTGGCCTCGGTGACGGTATCCATGGCGGCGGAAAGAATGGGAATATTCAGCTTGATTTTGCTTGTCAGCTGGATGGACAAATCGGCGTCCTTGGGCAGCACCTCGCTCTTGCGCGGTACCAGCAAAACATCGTCGAACGTCAGGCCCTCTCGAATATGATCCTGCAGCATCTTCAGCAACCTCCCTTGGCATTTTTCCCATTTTAAAGCACGATTGCACGCCTGTCAATGCATGGCTGAAAATTTTGTTTATTCTTTGTTCTTTTTGTTAAATATTCCGCCAGTCATTTCCTTAAAGCCGTTTCCCACCTTGGAAAAGCCCGCTTTCAGGCTGCCGGTTGAGGCGACGCCATACACGCACGCGCCCACCAACAGCACGCCCGCAATCCAGGCAATGCTGATCCACGCGCTGTGATCGCGGGACTTGGCGCTCTGTGCGCTCTGCCCCTCGCCTGCCGCTCCGGATACCCCACCGTACAGCGTTTTCTCAATGGCCGCGGCCATGTACTGCGTCGCGTTTTCGGCGCGCTCCTTATCGATGGTATGGGTGCCAAATTCCAGCAGCACGGAGTTGGGCGATAAATCCTGATTATAGGTACCCTTTCCAATGTAAATATCGCGGATTAGCTCAGGATACAGCTTGTCCGCCACAGCCTTAAGCTCCACGGCGAACTCCTTGTTTTCAGCCTGGTTCTGATTGGCGCGCCCCACCAGCAGACGCACCATGCTGGCCTCTTCGCCCTTGATGGTGGTTTCATACTGGGCAGGATCCTTGATGCCGTCGCGGTGAATATCAAAGATCGCGTCCACGCCGTTTTCCAGCAGGTTGGCCGCCGTGCTGCGGCTGCGCTTATACGCGCCTGAATCATGCGGCAGGTGCGTGCTGTCATCATAATATACCTTCACGCCACGCTGCTCCAGGTTGCTCTTGAGCGCCTGCGCCACATCATAAATGCTGCCGCGCGGGGTGATGCTGGACGCGCCGTCAGTAGGCTCGTAGCTTTCATCGCTATGGGTGCAGTACAGCGCCACGGCATGCCGCTGCGTGCCGGAGGATACCGCGCGGCTGTCCTCGCTCAGCCAGGATACATCGGGCATGGGATACGCGCCCTTTTTCTCGGCCTGCGCGGTATGGGCGGCCGCGTCCACCGCCGTGATCACATAGTGACTATTGTCATGAGCAATGTACTCATCCCCCTGCGCAGGCTCGCCAACAAAATGCGTGATATACTGCCCCTGCGCGTCCACAATGCTGTATACCTTTTCCCCTTCCGCCCAGGCAAGCAGCGGAACCGCCAGCAATAACAGCGCCAGCAGGCAGGCAACACTCTTTTTCATTACTTATCTCTCTCCTTTCGCGGCATATGTACGCGGGCAGGGTTGGGCGCAACGCCGTTGGCCCGCGCCGCGCGCTCCAATGTCTCGCCGATGATCTCGGCCAGCAGCACGGCGATGATGCCGCTGATGACCGCCGTGTCGAAGATTCCCGCACCACCCAGCGTCAATGGCTGCGATACGCCGCCCGCCCATACCACGATGGCGGTAATCAGATCGGCCAGCAGCACGCCCATCACGCCCGATATAAAGGCCCCACGGCGCGAACGCCCCAGCACATAGCCCACAATGCCGCCCGCTACGCCGCAGGCATACACAGGATCAAGGATGATGTTTTCCGGTTCGCTGGGCATCACGCGCGATAACAGATACACCACGCCCGCCGTAATCAGCGCGCCCAGGATGCCCCGCACGCGCTCGGCCGCCTCGTCCGCCGATACCAGCAGGTACACGCACACGCCCAGCGGGATGAGCGCACCGCCGATGTTAATGCGCACCAATCCCAGGCGGATATCGGGAATCAGCCCGCCCACAAACATGGCCGCAATCAATATCAGCGCCGCGCGGTCGCTTAGGCGCATTTTATCCAGCACGCGCTGGCCTACCCCCAGCAGCACCAGCACCGCCGAAGCCGCAAGCAAAATGGAACCGATCGTCATTTTCTCCGCCTCCGCAAAAAACGTTTGCCTTTATCGTGTCCTGCATGCGGCGAATTATACGATAATTGCGCATGAACCTGTAACAAAAGGGAAAACTGTTCGCGTCCCCTTTTATTCGCCGCGATTCTATGTTATAATGTATATAAATATACGAACCGCGCCCCCGCGCGCGAAAGGAGCCATTGCGCATGGATCAACAGCTCTTGGCTAAGATTGCCCAGATTTTTGAACAGCTTCAATGCCGTCTGTCCCTGCTGGACGAGGGCGGCGCCTGCCTGGTTCCGCACGACGATACGCTGCGTCCCCTGCCGGACATCACGGATGAGAATACCATCGCCACCATGTTTGGCGCGCGGTATCTGCGCGTGCCCAAGGCCGGTTGCCTGCTTTCCGCCCCCGAGGGCACGCCCGACGACGTGCTGCGCATGGCCAAAAACCTGATCGAGGCGCTGGTGCAATTGTCCGCCACCAGCGGCGGCATCGGCAGCGCCTATCAGCGCATCCTGCTCAATGAGCTTTCCGTGGCCGAGCTGGACGCGGCCATCAGCGAATACCGCATCCCCGCGCAGCTGAGCCGGTGCGTGCTGCTGCTGCATATGATTCAGGTGCAGGGCCGCTCCGCGCGGGATATCCTGTCCGAGGTCATCCCCATGTCCCCCAACGACGTGCTGATCGCCATGGATAACCACACCGCCGCGCTGATCAAATGCACTGCCGGCATGGACGAATTGGAGGATCTCAAGCAGTTTGCCGCCGCCCTGCAGGAAACCGTGCAGGAGGAAACGGGCTTGCCGCTGACGGTAGGCATCGGCGATATCGCCCAGAACGCGGGCGAACTGCACCAAAGCTATCGCCAGGCGCGCCGCGCCATCGAGATCGGCCGCATCTACCGCGAGGATGAAACCATCCACGTATACAGCTCGCTCCTGCTGGAGCGCTTCCTGGCCGATATTCCGCCCGAAACCGCCGCGCATTACCACAGCCTGCTGTTCAACCGCCGCACCTCCCGCCTGTTTAGCGAGGAAATTCTCTACACCGTTGAAATGTTCTTCCGCAAGGATCTGAACCTTTCCGATACCGCGCGGCAGCTGTACATCCACCGCAACACCCTGGTGTACCGTCTGGATAAAGTGCAGCGCCAGATCGGCCTGAACCTGCGCAGCTTTGACGACGCTGTCACCTTCAAAATGCTGCTTGAAATGAAAAAGTGCGCGGCCAACAAGGCCAAAAAGACCCTCTAATCTATACGGAGGCCTGCCATGAAAAAACGTCTTTTGATTTTCACCGTGATCCTGACCCTGCTGTGCGGCACGCTGGTGGCCTATCAGGCGCTGGGCGACAGCCGCCGGGGCGGCACCGTCACCATCAGCCGCGAGGAATACGACCGGCTGGCACAGTATGCCAAGTTAGACGAGGTGCTGCAGTACATCCAAGCCTACTACTATCAAGAGCCCGACACCGACGCCATGATGGACATGGCCGTGCAGGGCCTGCTGGCGGGGCTGGAAGATACCTACACTTTCTATTACGACGCTGAATCCTGGTCTGATCTTTGGAGCGAGGAGGAAGGCGAATACACCGGCATAGGCATCCAGCTGCTGGGCGATTACCGCGATTACTCCGTCACCATCACCCGCGTATTCCGCGATACCCCCGCCGAGGCCGCCGGCCTGCGCAAGGGCGACGTGCTGGTGCGCGTGGCCGATATCGAGGTCAACACCGAAACCATGCAGATGGCCGTCAACGTCATGCGCGGCCTGGTGGGTGAAACGGTGGAGGTAGAGGTTTACCGCAACGGCGAGTATCTCACCTTTAATGTGCTGCGCGCGCCCATCCACATGAACAACATCGATTATACGATGCTGGATAACAACGTGGGCTATGTGATTATCTATCAGTTCTCCACCGAATCGCTGGTGGTGGATTTCAACGCCGCGGTGGATGCGCTGGAAAAGCAGGGCGCCACGAGCCTGATCCTGGATCTGCGCGACAACCCTGGCGGTTGGGTGGACGATGCGGTCAGCGTGGCCGATCGCTTCCTGGATAAGCAGCTGGTAGTGTATTCCAAGACCCGCACGGAGGATTACACCGATCCGCGCTATACCAGCGCCGGCGCGGACAATATTCCCCTGGTGCTGCTGGTCAACGGCAGTTCCGCCTCCTCCAGTGAGATTCTCTCTGGCTGCCTGCAGGATCATAAGCGCGCCACCATCGTGGGTACCACCACCTTTGGCAAGGGCATCATGCAGCAGGTGATCCCGCTCTCCGACGGCGAAACAGGCTTCCAGTTTACCTACTGCGAGTATTTTACCCCAAATGGCAACGCCGTGCACAAGATTGGCATCACGCCCGATGTGCAGGTGGAAATGCCTGAATCGATGGTCTATTCTCAGTTTGAAGTCGGCGATATGACCGACGTGCAGCTCAAGGCTGCCTGGGAGGAGGCCGTCAGGCTGGCCGCCCCCGCCGAATAACCCAATCGCCCCATCGTGCCGCCGGATACAACCGGCGGCCTTTTTTTGCAGAAAATCTCAGCGTCTTTGAATATTCTCCCCACCTGCGCCCTCTAATAGGTGCAAAGCGCTTTGATAATAAAGGAGGAACCGCATTTTGAACCAGGAGGAATTTGCCCGGCGCGTAACGGCCATGCAGAATCGCATGTACCGCGTTGCCTGCGCCTATCTGCGCGGCGAGCATGACCGGCTGGACGCGGTATCGCAGGCCATCCTGCGTGCCTGGGAAAAGCACGGCGGCCTTCGCCAGCCGCAGTATTTCGATACCTGGCTGATCCGCATCCTGATCCGCGAATGCATCGCCATCCAGCGCAGGCAGGCACGGGTAATCCCCATGGACACATTGCCGGATATGCCCGCCCCTGAAAGCCCGGCCGATACGCCGTTAGCGCTGCGGGAGGCGCTCAGCCGCCTGCCCGAAAAGCTGCGCGTGGTATTGGCGCTCTACTACATGGAGGGCTTCAATGTGGCAGAGATCAGCCGTATCCTGCGCATCAGCACCGGCGCGGTCTGCTCGCGTCTCTCCCGCGGACGGGATCAAATGCGCGCCATGCTCAAGGAGGAAATAGAATGAAAAGAGAAGACTGGCAGGCCGCCTACGGGCCCATTCCCGCTGCGCTCCATACGCGCGTATCCTCCACCCTCTCACAACTGGATAAGGAGGAAAAAGTGATGAAACGCACCATAATCCGCACCCTCGCCCTGGCCCTGTGCGCCGCCCTGCTGCTGTGCTGCACCGCGTTGGCGCTGGTCAACAGTGATATTCTCAAGTACCTGTCCGGCTATAACGCCGAGCTGAACGAGGATCAGCAAAGGCTCCTTCAAAGCGACTTTGAACAAAAAACCATCCAGCTGGGCGATGTGCAGGTAACGCTCAAGGAAATCCTGGCCGACGGCTATGTCTGTGCCATCGCGCTGGAATACTGCGCGCCCGAAGGCGCCTACCTGACCAACGAAATGGTGCGGAACGTTAACGGCGAGTGGGACATGACCCGCGCCGATTTTCTTAAGGCGCACGGCGCGTACTATGATCTGAGCGAGGAGACCTGTTTTCTCTCGCAGGACGGCAACGCCAAGGAGTACAACAATAGCATGCAGGATTGGCGGCGTTTAGCCCCCAACATCATCCAGGAGCAGATCATCCTGTCCACGGAAAACCGCGATATGAGCAGGCTGCAAATTCTGCCGAGCGCCGATTTCATTACCGCGGAAAGCCCCGAAACGGATGCGCACTATAACGGCGTTTTCACGCCCAACTATACCGTTGACCGCACGGACGAAAGGAAGTTCACCTTCACCCTCTCCGCCGGCACAGATAGGCCTGGCATTGCGCAGCTGAATATCGTCTTTGCCAAGCTGTGCACGGTATTCTCCGCGCAGCTTGAAAACGCAGGCGATGCTGTCTACGCTATCCGCGTATTCGACGCAAGCGGCGAGGAGCTGAGCCGCAGCATCCTCAGCTCCATGATCGGCGGCTATTGCACGGATGGAACCGTTGCAGCATCCTATGATGCGATGGCCGAGACGCCTGACGCCCTGTCCGTCCAGCTCTTCCGCCTGGCAGAGGATGGCTCGGAACCCGTGGTCGAGCGCATCGCGCTGAACCTAAAAAAGTAAATCAATCGGCAAACCGGCAGCATCGACATTGGTTCATGCTGCCGGTTTTTATATTGAAATGGTTGAGAACTATGGAAAAAAGGACAGTTTTCACGTACTTTGCCCTATTTTTGCCGCAGGTATATCTCAAATGATATATTGACAAGCATCACAAAAACATACTATCATATCTTATGCGGCAGCACAAATGCTGCCTCAAAAAATACCATATACAGGAGGAATACACGATGAAGAAGTTTGTGTCTCTTCTGCTGGTGGTGATGATGGCCATCGTGCCCTTTGCGGGCAACGCGGCCACCTTCACGCCGGGCGAGTATACGGGCACCGCGACCGGCTTCGGCGGCGACGTGACCGTAAAGGTTACCGTTGATGAAAACGCTGTAACCGCGGTAGAAATTACCGGCGAAAAGGAAACCCCCGCTCTGGGCGGCGCGGCGATTGAAAAATACGCTACGTCCCTGGTGGGTGTAAGCGACGCGGACGCGGTGGATACCGTCGCCAGCGCGACCATCACCAGCAACGCCGTCAAGGAAGCGCTGGGCAAGGCTCTGGCACAGGCCAAGGGCGAAGCCACCGAGAACACCGCGGCGCTGGCCTTCACTGCCGGCACCTACACGGGCGTTGGCAGCGGCTACAACGGCAGCGTTGAAATGAGCGTCACCTTCTCCGATACCGCCGTTACCGCCATCGAGGTGGGCGCGAACAAGGAAACCCAGTATGTGGGCGATGTGGCCTTTGAGCCCATGATCGCCGATATCCTGGCTGCCAACGGCACGGGCGTGGACGCCGTTTCCGGCGCTACCTTCACCAGCGCGGCCATCCGCAGCGCGGTAAACGATGCGGCTCAGCAGGCTGGCTGCACCAACCTGGATGCCTTCAAGGCCAACAAGGTCGTTCACGAAGCTCAGGATCCCATCGAGGAAACCTATGACGTGGTCATCGTCGGCGCCGGCGGCGCTGGCATCGCTGCGGCCGCGCAGGCTGCCCAGGACGGCAACACCGTGCTGGTGATCGAAAAGAACGCCCAGGTCGGCGGCAACACGCTGGTCTCCGGCGGTCAGTATCAGAGCGTCATGCCCTATCTGGTATGGGATCCCGCCGACCCTGACGCCACCACTGGCGTTGGCTACGACGGCAACACCTATAACAAGGTTGTTGAAAGCATCGCTACCCTGAACGAGCTCAAAACCATCCTCAACTGGAGCGAAGAGCCCTTTGATGAGGAGTACTACAAGGATCACGAATTCGTCGCCGGCGACATCGAGGAGCTGAGCAAGCACGGCGTGCACGCCGAGTATCTGCCCACCCTGCAGGCGCTGAAGACCGAAATCAAGCAGTATCTGGATTGGGCGGAGCCCAAGGTTGAAGCGGGCGCTGGCCAGCTGACCCTGTTCTCCACCGTCAACCTGCACATCTTCCAGACCTATTACGGCGGCCTGCGTCCCACCGCGGACATGAGCAGCTGGATCTACGGCGACTTTGCCCTGGTGAACCAGTTCATCCAGGGCGGCCAGGAGCTGAAGCAGTGGCTGGAAGCTCAGGGCTCCACCTTTGTAGAGGATACTCAGCCCACCCTGATCGGCGCGCTGTGGTATCGTGAAAACGAGTTCATCGGCGCCACCATCGATGGTCAGAACTATCCCGGCCGTTGGGGCACCTACTTTGTCGCTCCCATGAACACCCTGCTGGTTACCTCCGAAACCGCTGCTTCCAACAAGATCATGCTGCGCACCACTGCGGAAAACCTAATCGTTGAAGACGGCCGCGTGACCGGCGTAACCGGCACCCGCTATGACGGCACCCCCGTCACCGCGCATGCCACCAAGGGCGTTATCATGGCCACCGGCGGCTATGCCGCGAACCTGAACATGGTTGTGGACAGCAACGTCTACTGGTCCAGCGAGTACGTTTCCACCAGCACCAAGACCACCAACCGTTCCTCCCTGCAGGGCGACGGCATTGTAATGGCTCAGGCTGCGGGCGCGGACGTGACCGGCATGGGCTTCACCCAGATGATGCCTATCAGCTGGGTAGACAACGGCAACCTGGCCTTTGGCGGCGGCAACTACGCCATCTACATCAACCCCACCACCGGCAAGCGCTTTGTGGATGAAACCTCCGAGCGCGACGTGCTGAGCCTGGCGGAGTTCCGCAACGGCATCGAGCACAACGGCACCAAGGGCGTATTCATCGAAATCGCTAACGCTGCCGCCAAGATCCCCGGCCCCTACCTGTACGGCAACGAGGATGTGGAATGGCGTCAGTATGTCCGCACGGTGGATCAGCTGGCCGACCTGTTCAACAGCCTGGGCCTGAGCACCGACGCGGCCACCGTTCGTGCGACCATTGAGAGCTACGATAAGGCGATCATGGCTGGCGAGCAGCCCGAGGACGTGAAGAAGACCAACCCCAACCGTCTGATCGGCGACGCTCAGAAGGATGAGAACGGCAATTACCTGCCCGATACCTACACCCTGGACGGCGTGGAGCTGCGCATCCGTCTGATGGCTCCCTCCACTCACCACACCATGGGCGGTATCAAGGTTGACACCGAGCGCCATGCGCTGGATGTAAACGGCAACGTCATCCCCGGCCTGTATGCGGCTGGCGAAGTGACCGGCGGCATCCACGGCGGCAACCGTCTGGGCGGCAACGCCATCGTTGAAATCTATGTGTCTGGCCGCACTGCGGCGCAGGCTGTGACTGCGGATAACCAGTAATCGCAGACAAAAACGCGCCCCTGCAAGGGAAACCTTGCAGGGGCATTTTTTATGGTTGAAGGGGAAACGAGGACGGGATACGATTCTTTCTTGGAGCCCAAGAAAGAATCAAAGAAGGCTGCCTTGTAACGTAAAAGTCAGGTTAATTGCCTAGACTTTTACGTCACACACAGGTTCTTTGTTACTTTCTTCCCTGAAGAAAGTAACGTATTCCCCTCGTCTCTCCCCCTCGTCAATCCCCTTCATAGCACACAGCCTTCGCCGCGGCCAACGCCTGCTCCGTCAGGTCATAGCGCATATCGGCAGTCATCAGCCATTGCCACTTGGGCGCATCCGGGCTGCTGGGATGCAGATCGGACGCCATCAGCAACGCGGCAGCCCGTAGACCCACATACTGCGACACGCTGAAAACAGCCGACGTTTCCATATCCACGCCGACCGCGCCACGCTCACGCCAAAGCTGCTCCTTGCGGAAGGTCTGCCGATACACCGCATCCGTGGATACAAGGGGCAAATCGCGCTTTTGCAGGGTATCCATCAGCAACCGGTGCAGCGTCGGATCGGGCTGCGCCGCCTTGATGCTCTCGTAATAGTGCAGCGACGTGCCCTCTTCCACAAACGCCTTGTGCGGCACAACGATTTCACCCGGCTGCACATCCGCCGAAAAAGCGCCAAACATGCCCACGGCAATGATGTTCTTGACTCCCAGCGCCGCCAGCGTTTCCACTGAGTCGGCTGCCTGCGGTGCGCCGGAACCGCCAAAGAGGAAGCAGATTGGCCAATCATTCATCTGCCACACCGGCCTGCGCCGCAAAAAGCACGGGAACGGTTCAGGCAGTTCAGTCACTGCATAGCGTTCAGTCAGATATTCCGACCCCTTGCTCATAAAGAACAGGATCGCCGTTTGGGGCAGCTTCAAATGGCACATACGGTGTGCGCTGTAAATCTGCTCCGCCGCGGTAATCACAGGCAGGCTGTCATCGTCCGGCAATCGCCACATGGGCAATCCCCCTTTTTAATTGCTATTCTCTGCGCTTTGTCCGCACTAGCAGCATCATGGGGCGGCGCAGCTCATCCTTCATGCCGGGAATATCCAGCATGTCCGGCGAGGGCTGTGCCTCCTCTACTGCCTGCAATTCAAAGCCATGATGGATCAATCCCATCAGAATCTGCGTCAGGGTATGGTGCTGCTTGCGCACCTCGCAGCCCAGGAACACCGTGCTGCGCTCGCCCGGCAGGAAATAATCATCAATCGGCCAGTAAAGCGGCTTGCCGTCCGACCCGTATACCCAATCCTGATGTACCCCGGCAGTAAAGCACGGATGCTCAATATTCAGCAGAAATATCCCGCCCGGCTTCAGGGTTTTTGCCACATTGGCAAATACACGGTCAATATCCGCCACATAGTGCAGCGACAGATTGGAGATTACGCAGTCCCAGCTGTCCGCAGGATATTCATACTCCTCCATGCCGCAAAGGCGATATTCCACCTTGGGATCAGCATTGCGCCGCCGTGCCTCCGCCAGCATCCGCTGGCTCAGGTCAATGCCAAGCACCCGCGAAGCGCCCTGCTGCGCAGCATATTTACAATGCCAGCCGTAGCCGCAGCCTAGATCCAGCACGCTTTTCCCCTGTAAATCGGGAAAAAGCTGCTGAAACTGCCGCCACTCGCCCGCACCAGGCAAGCCCTGCTGGCTGCGGAACATCTTGGCGTATTCTTCAAAGAAATGCACGTTATCGTACTCACTATTTGGCATAGCCGTCCTCCGCAGGCATTATTCAGTGCGCAGCGCCACCACAGGATCCTTCTTGGCAGCCATGCGGGAGGGAATCGCGCCGGCCAGGATGGTCAGCAGCATACTGATGGCCACCAGAATCGCCGCAGCGCCGCCGGGCAGGATGGCCGCAGCGTTAATCTGCGTCAGATGGTGAATCAGTGCGTTGATGGGGAAGGTGAGCAGCCATGTAACCAGCACGCCCAGAAAGCCCGCCACCAGGCCGATAATCAGCGTTTCAGCGGTGAACACGCGCGATACATCGCCCTTGGACGCGCCCATGGCACGCAGGATGCCAATCTCCTTGGTACGCTCCAGCACGCTGATGTAGGTGATGATTCCGATCATGATGGAGGACACCACCAGCGAAATGGACACAAACGCGATCAGTACATAGGAAATGGTATCCACAATCGTGGTGACGGAGGACATAAGCGAACCCACATAATCGGTATAGCGGATCACGCCTTCCTCATGCCCCGCGGCCTGCATCTGCGCGTTGTATTGCTCAATCAAATCCACAATGCGCTGCTTGCTTTCAAAATCGATGGGATAAATCTTGATCTGCGTGGGCGTATCCAGGTTGGTTGCGTTCAGCTTGGCCAGGTTGCTCTCGTAGGTGGCGTCGGTCTTTTGCTTGGCCATTTCGGCGCGCATCATGGACAGAATCCGTTCCTCGCTCATCATGCCAATCATGGCGCGCACGGCGGTCTGCTGCTCCTGCGGCAGAGAATTCAGATAGGCATCCAGCATCTCCATGCTGGGCTCCATATCCACGCCGCCGCTGAAATTGATGCCGGTAAAGATATCGGTGTCGGGATGCGCGCGCTGCGCCTTGACGGCGGGCGTTTCGTTATTGGCCGATACCACATATTCCACCAGCTCGTGGGTGTAGCCCACGCCGCCGGCCATCATGCTGCTGATCATGGAATTGCTGCTGCTGCGCGCAATGCCCGCAATATGCAGCGTTACGCCCTGATCCAGCGCCTGGCTCATCGCCGCCTCATCGCCGCTGATATCGGCGTAAATGCCATCCCCCTGCTCCTGATACAGATTGCCGGGCAGCACCAGGGTGAAGGTAAGGTTGAGCAAATCGTCGTAAGAATAGCTGATTGTTTCGGTTTGCACGGTGCTGCCAGTCAGCAGCGTCATAAACAGCTGCTGCACTTCGCTTTGATCACGCAATCCCAGGGTATACAGCGTGGTATCGCTGATATCGTCGTCCTCTCCCACAACCAGCAAAAGCTCGTCGTATTTCTGTGGCATATGGCCGGCAAGCAGCTCATAGCTGCCCGAGCGGTGGACGCTTGCCCCCGCCAGTTCAAAGAACACGTTCATGTTGTACATGCTCGTCATCTGCGACAGCGACGACATGGAAGACATGGACGCCAGCGCATTCGCGTTGCTCATCATGGAGCTGTTAGTCATGGTGTCGATCACCGTGCTGGGCTGCACCTGCTGCACGCCACCCACGGCGTTACGATTATATATGCGCAGGGTAGAGCCATACTCATAGGCGATGCTGCTGGTCAGGTCGGCGATTTCCTGTGAGCCGTCCAGATACGCCTTGAAGGAAGGGAGATCGTTTGCGTTTACCTCCGATACCATCGCGCTCATCAGATCGCCCATGACGTTGCTGGAATACACGCGGCCCTCCTCGTGCGGGATATCCTTGCCGGAGGAGGCGCTCATCATGGCGCTCAGCAGGGCCGACTGGTTCATGGTTTCGGATTCAATGGTCAGCGGGTACTGCGCCAGCGTATCCTCCTCCACGCTCTTGATATACTCGTTTACGCCGTTGGAAAGCGACAGAATCAGCGCGATGCCGATAATGCCGATGCTGCCCGCGAGCGCCACCATAAAGGTGCGGCCCTTCTTGGTCATCAGGTTGTTCAGGGACAGATGCAGCGCCGTGCCAAAATGCATGGAGGTCGCCCCCGTGCGGGCAGGCGGCTGCGCCATATCGTCCTGCCCGTCAAAGGGCATGGTGTCGTCCGTCACTCGGCCATCCAGCAAACGGATGGTGCGGGTGGCGTACTGCGCGGCAAGCTCGGGATTATGCGTCACCATGATAACCAGCCGGTCGCTGGCAATCTCCTTGAGCACGTCCATGATCTGCACGCTGGTTTCGCTGTCCAGCGCGCCGGTGGGCTCGTCGGCCAACAGGATTTCAGGATCGTTCACCAGTGCGCGGGCAATGGCCACGCGCTGCATTTGGCCGCCGCTCATTTCATTGGGCTTTTTGTTTAATTGATCGCCCAAACCCACGCGTTCCAGCGCCTGCACAGCGCGGCGACGGCGCTCCTTGGCAGGCACTCCGCCCAGCGTCAGCGCCAGCTCAACATTGCTCAGCACCGTCTGATGCGGAATCAGATTATAGGACTGAAACACAAAGCCCACCGAATGGTTGCGGTAGCTGTCCCAATCCGCATCCTTATACTCGCGGGTAGAGCGGCCCTTGATGATCAGATCGCCCTGCGTATAGCGATCCAGACCGCCGATGATATTGAGCAGCGTCGTTTTACCGCAGCCGGAAGGCCCCAGCACCGCCACAAACTCGTTTTTCCGGAAGGACAGGCTGACGCCCTTGAGCGCCTCTACCCGCAGTTCCCCCGATGCATATTCCTTATGGATGTTTGAAAGCGTCAGCATGCGCGTTCATCTCCCTTGCCATGTTTTCGGCCATATTTTACCACAGAAATGTGAACATAATATAAACCCGGCAAAAAAAGAGCGGCAAATGAACGCATCCACCGGCTATGCCGGTGGATGCGTTCATTTATGGGAAGGAAATCGTTTATTCAATCGCATCCGTGCGATAGATGAAGCGTACCGCGCCGTCCATGCCCTCGGCCAGGCCGGAGTAGTTATTGTAGGACTGCGCCGCCTCAATCAGCAGCTGCGCGCGGGCCAGCAGGGGATCCAGATCCTCGTTGATCGCGCTGGTCAGCTTGGATACGCCATCCGCATCGAAGGTGATAAGGCCGTCGGCCAGCGCCTTCGCGCCGTCCACCAGCTTGTTCACGCCGTCAGTCAAAGCAGGCATCGCATCCTTGAGCTGCGCCGCGCCGGATTGCAGGGTATCCGCGCCAGCCTTGAGCTGCGCCGCACCTGAGGCCGCGTCGGACGCGCCGTTGGTGTAGGCAATCAGGCCAGTATAGAAGGTATTATAGCTATCCAGCTGCGCCTTAAGGGTGACGAGCGGTGCACCCTGCTCGCAGGCGGCAGCAATCTGCGCCTGCACGGTTTCGGACTGCATGTTCTGATCCACCAGCAGGCCGATCTGCGCCTCGGTGTTCTGCTCAATCAAGTCAGCCACGGTATCGGAGGTCATCTGCGCCTCGGTCTGTTGGGCGATAACCTGCTGCACCTGGGCAGTCTGCATCTGCTGATTCAGCGCGCCCTCAAGCTGCTGACGCTGCGCATCGGTTACAAGGCCAGCCTTCTGTGCGGCTTCATACGTTTCCATAGTCAGGTTCTGGGTAGCCAGGATCTGCGCCATCACGTTTTCCTTCACAGCTTCCGTTACCTGCGCCTCTACCTGGGGACGCACAGACTTGGTCACTTCGCTGCGCACAGCATCCGCCTGAGCGCGCACCGCGGCTTCCACCTGCGCGCGAGCCTGGGCAGTCACGCCCTCCTCAGATACGGCTTCCACCAGCTTGCCCAGAACATCGGCATAGTTTTCAACGGTCAGGGTTGCGTCCACACCTGCCTGTGTCAGCGCCGCGTTGGCCTGCGCCAGCAGGGTTTCAAACACCTGGCGCGCGCCGCCTACCAGCGTTTCGTTGTTGGCGGTCAGGGTTGTCAGGCCGGTGGAGAGGGTATCCGCGCCGGCCGCCAGCGAATCCGTACCATCTGCCAGTTGATTAATACCATTGTTCAGATTCGTAGTACCGTCCTTCAGATCATTCAGGCCATTATAGAGCTGATTGCTGCCGTCAAGCAGCTGAGTCATCGCATCGGTCAGCTTATCGGCGGCTTCCTTAAGCGCGTCGGCGTCCTGCAGCTTATCAGCATCCAGAGCGGCAAAGGCCTCGTTGGTAGCCAGCGTTACGGTAACAGGCAGGGAGAAGTTTTTCACATCCGCGCTGATTTCCAGATACTCAGGCAGTTCCACTTTATCGCTTTCCAGCTTCAAGCCCGCGGTCAGGCCAGGCACGCACAAACCCACGGCCACAGTGCGGTCGCCATCGTTGACGGCCTGGCCGTTCTTAACGGACACATTGGCGAACACTTTATTGTCCAGCAGCGCGCCGGTAATCACGGCAAAGGGCACGGCGACGGTCTCAGCATCCTTGGTATAGCTGGCACTCACCGCATAGTCAAAGCGCAAGGTGACATGGCCGCTCCTGCCTGCCAGGTCGGCGGGGGCAATCTCCGTTCCGTCCAGGGTAGCAGAAATCTTCAGCTCAACAGGCAGCGCTTCACTGCTGTCGCCCTGATAGTAGATTTCATTGCCCTTGGCCTGCCAAACGCCATCCGCAAAGGCTTCATCGCCCTTGACGTTTTGGATCTTTTCCAGATTGGATACATCGGCGATGGTATCCGCGCCGTCCGGGTTGCTCAGATAATCGCTTACGATCACGCGGCGGGCAGAGCCGTCCGGATTGGCCAGCACATACACGGTTTCGTCCTTTTTCCCCTCGGCCAGGGCAGGCAGCACAGCCGCGCAGGCCAGGGTCAGCGAAAGCAGAATCGCCATGAGCTTTTTCATTTTTATTACTCCTTTACTTTCATATTCAGCGTCGTATGGCGCACCACGCCGTCCAGCAGCATCAGGAACGCGGGCAGCATCAGGATGACGCATACCACGCTGATCAGCGCGCCGCGGGCCATCAGCATGCACATGGAGCTGACGATATCGATGTTGGAATACACAGCCACGCCGAAGGTGGCGGCAAACAGTCCCATGCCGCTGACGATGATGGAGGGCACGGAGGTAGCCAGCGCCGTGCTGACAGCCTCATACTTGCTCTTGCCGCTGACGCGCTCGGCCTTGTAGCGGGTGGTCATCAGGATGGCATAGTCCACCGTCGCGCCCAGTTGAATGGTAGAAATGCAGATCGGCGCGATGAAGGGCAGCGACTGTCCCAGATAGTGCGGCAGACCCAGGTTGATGAAGATAGCCAGCTCGATCACGGCAATGAGGATCACCGGCAGGGACAAGCTCTTTTCCACCAGCAGGATGATGACGAAGATGGCGATGATGGAGAACAGGTTGACCACCTGGAAGTCGTGGCCGGTCGTCTCGATCATATCCTTGGTGCAAGGCGCTTCGCCAATCAGCATGCCGGAGGGATCGTACTTTTTCAGGATCGCGTTCAGGCTGTCAATCTGATCGTTCACCGCGTCGCTGGCAACCTTGTATTCGGAGTTAATCAGCATCAGCTCCCAGCGGTCGCTCTTGAGGATGGAGCGCACGGAATCGGGCAGTACCTCCTCGGGCACGCGGCTGCCGACCACGCTTTCCAGCGACAGCACATATTTGACGCCGTCCACCTGTTCCATTTCGCGCTTCATATTGCGCACATCGCGGGAGGGCAGGTTGGCGTCCACCAGCAGCATATGAGTAGAGGCGATATCAAAATCATCCGTCAGCTTGCTGTGGGCAATCACATAATCAATGTCCTGCGGCAGGCACTGACCCATATCGTAGTACACTTCTTCGTTGGTTTTGGCATAGCCCATATAGGCGGGGATAGCCAGCGCCACAAACACAGCCAGGAACACAGGGAAAGCCTTGGCGATCTTGCGTGCAAAGCCGTTGGCGTTGCGGATCAGCGCCTTATGGCGCGTCCTTTGCAGCGGGCGGTCAAACAGCAGGATCAGCGAGGGCAGCACGGTTACGCAGCCGATTACGCCCAGCAGCACGCCCTTGGCCATCACAATGCCCAGGTCGCGGCCCATGGTGAAGCTCATGAAGCACAGGGCGATAAAGCCCGCGATGGTGGTGATGGAGGAGCCCAGCACCGACACAAAGGTTTCGTGGATGGCCTTGGCCATGGCCTCGTTTTTATCCTCAATGTGCGTGCGCTGCTCATTGTAGCTATTCCACAGGAAGATGGAATAGTCCATCGTCACGGCCAGCTGCAGCACGGCGGACAGCGCCTTGGTGATGTAGGAAATCTCGCCCAGGAAGTAGTTGCTGCCCAGGTTGATCACAATGCAGATGCCGATACTGGCCAGGAAGATCAGCGGCGCCAGCCAGCTGTCCAGCAGCAGCATCATGGCCAGGCACGCGCAGGCCACAGCCAGCGCCACATAGATCGGCTCCTCTCGCTCGCACAGATCCTTCAGATCCGTCACCAGCGCGGACATGCCCGTGACAAAGCACTGCCTGCCGGCAATCGCGCGGATCTCGCGGATGGCGTCCATGGTCACGTCCGCCGAGGTGGAGCTGTCAAAAAACACCGCCAGCATCGTTGCGTTTCCGTTGTTAAACTCGTTATATATCTTTTCAGGCAGGATCTCCATGGGCACGCTCAGGTCGGTCAGGCTGTCATACCAGACCGCCGAGTCCACATGCTCGACCGCCTCAATCCTTTTTCTCAGCGCCGCCACATCCTTCGCGGGCATATCCTCCACCACGATCAGGGAGAAAGCGCCCTTGCCGAAATCGGCAAGCAGTTCGTTCTGGCCGACGACCGTATCCATGTTCTCGGGCAGATAGTCCAGCATATCGTAGTTGATGCGGGTATTGGCCATTCCCAGCACGGAGGGAATGAGAAGCAGCAACGCGACAATCAGAATAAGCACGCGGTTTTTTACAACCGCCTTGGATAAGCGCATGTTTTACTCCTACCTTTCCATTTATTCCACCCGGCACTCAGCGCCGTCAACGCGCTGATGTCGGATGATCTTGATGCCAAACAGCGCCACGCACAGGTTCAGCACGCCCTCCAGCATCATGCCGATGCCCAGCAGCACCGTCAGCGCACGCGCGCTTTGCATGGGCCGCAGCATCAGCAGCGCGCCCACTACGCCCGCCCCCACGGCCAGCGTCAGGATCAGCGGCCAGCTTTTCAGGCCGAACCGGCGCGCGTCCAGCGCCGATTGCAGCTTGAACAGCCCATCCGCCATGGTGGCGATGCCCAGCATCAGGCACAGGAACGACATCGCCTGGTCGGGATTGCGCAGGATGATCACGCCCAGCACCGCCAGCATCAGCCCCAGCGACAGATCAAACTGAAACGCCAGCCGGTACAGATCCTTGGAAAAATACCCGATCAGCTTGACGATGCCAAAGGCGATCAGCATCACCCCCGCCGCAATGCCGATCAGCGATACGCTTAAATCGCGCAGCGCAATCAGCCCCACGCCCAGCACAATAAAAAGCGCCGACAGGATGATGTAGCTAGTTTTGGCAATCCGGATCGCTTTTGTAGATCGCACGTTCATTCACCTCCCACGCGGATTTTCGCGTCCTTTTCCCGGGTGCAGAAGGCAGTATACCAAACCCCTGAAAAAAGGAAAATGGACGCTTTCCCCGCCATGCCCGAAAATTGGGCAGGCAGGATGAACTGCCCAATTTTGTTGCTAAAATTTACAATTATTCCCTTGACAGTATTTTCCCAATATGCCATAATCGTGTCATAAAGAGACTCTCTATTTTCTATTGAAACCAAGTTAATTAAACGACCCAAACCCTGTAAGTCTCATTTTCTTCCTCAAGGCGTTACCTTATTCACCGTTTTACAGATTGCAGCTACTGCGATCTACCTGATGATGAAAGGAACACACCATGAAGAAGCCGCTTTTCCCTCCCGCTTCCTCTCTCGCTTTCTGCGCGCCGCAGCAAGCGTTGGATATAAAGAACTGTATGAATAATGTCGCTAGCTTCTTATCCAAAGGAGGAATCATGTCTCATATTCATAAAACCCGCAAATATCTCGCCATCACAATGGCTGTTTTGCTGGCCATTGCCGTTCCTGCGCAGGCTCCCCTGGCAGAGTCTGCCGTTTCCCCCCGGCATGCGCCGCTGAGCATTCATGTGGACGCTTCATTGCAATCCCGATCCTTATTCGCCGCGCTTCAAGCTATTTCAGATATCTCCATACAGGTATGCGGTGACGCCTGCCTTTCGGCTTCTCCTGCGCATCATGGCTTTGACCTGTACCTCTGCTCCAGCAGAAACACAGACCTTGAGACGCTGATTGCAAGCGGAAGCATCGCGCCGATTGCAGATCAAGCGCTGATTGCCAATGTCCAAAGCATGATTCCGAGCTTAGCTGCTTATATCATGCGCAATGAAGCGCTTTATGCCTTTCCCATTGATCTGGAAACTTACAACAACCGCGTATTCTTCCCCGATCTGTTTGAAAAATTCGATTTGGGCAGCGTGCCAAATACCATAGATGAATACATCGATCTGGCTTATCATTGGTATTCGTCAAGCGAGTATCCCAACCGCGCCATGGCATACAAGCTTGATTCCGGCGATGTGCTTGCTCAAGCCCAGCACGATCTGCTGGAAAGAATGCTGGTTGCCTATGTGCATGCCATCTGTCAGGGAAAAAGCGCCGGGGAGGCTGTTGACTTTTTCTTTGACACGCCGACCTTTCGCGCAATGCTTGAAAAGTACAAGGCCTTTGCAGCGCTCGAATTAAGCGACCGTGCCCGCGAGGCAGAGCGCGCTGTCATGCATAATCTGACTAACCCGGAATACCTGGCGCGCGGAGATATCAGGCGGCAGGTATTTGCGCAGCCTTACATCTCGCCCTTTCAGGAATATGAGCAGCATGTCCTATTTGATCCGGCGTGGGATGCAGAAAGCGCGCCTGCCGTGCATACCAGCATCAGCTTCTTCCTGCTGAACGCAAGCAGCCCAAACAAAGAAGCGGCGCTGCGCTTTTTGAACGCCTGCGCCAAGCAAATGGACGATTCTTCTGCCATGCGGCTTTTTCCCGGCAAAGGCTGGCATTTCAATGAAAACGCGGTAGCCGCCTACCGTGAAATCGCCGCTCATTACTGCTTCGGCGCATGCGCCCGGTATATCTGCGTTCTGCTTACCCAGGTGGACGCCCCAACGCTGATTATGGATTATTGCACAGGCAAAAGCCATCTGACGGAGGATCAGGCGCTTCACGCGCTGGACAGCTCCCTCGCTGAAGCCCTCGGCAGCCGCCCGTAGTCAGTATGCCATCGGCATACCGCCCTTCACAGCAAACCGCCGCCGCCCCTTTGCAGGAGCGGCGGCCTTTTTATGTGGTCGTATTATTTCATGATCAATCGCGCTTCAGGGCGGAATCAAAGCTAAAGGTGGAGGGCTCAAAGTTGATCTGGCTGGCATACTCAAACGCCTCGGTCGCGCCGAAGATGCGCTCCATGCCGCTGTCTTCCCACTCCACGCACAGGGGGCCGTGATAGCCCATCTGGTTCAGCTCGCGGATGATGCCGTCAAAGTCCACATCGCCATGGCCCAGGGATACAAAGTTCCAGCCGCGGCGCGTATCGCCAAACTCAATATGAGAGCCCAGAATGCCCGCGCGGCCATCCTGGCGGAGCTTCACGTCCTTGAGATGGACGTGATAGATGCGATCGGCAAAGTCATGCAGGAAGGTCTGCGGATCCACGCCCTGCCACAGCAGATGGCTGGGGTCAAAGTTCAGGCCCAGGGTGGGACAATAATCCAGCGTTTCCAGCAGGCGTTTGGTGCTGTAATAGTCAAAGGCGATCTCCGTGGGATGCACCTCCAGCGCCAGCTTCACACCGCATTCATCATAGATATCAAAGATGGGCGTCCACAGCTCCTTGATCTTCTGGAAACCGGCCTCCACCATTTCAGGCGTGGTCTGCGGGAAGGAATACCACATCGCCCAGATGGGAGAGCCCAGGAAGCAGGTGACCACCTTGACATTGAGGAGCTTTGCCGCATAGGCGACGTTCTTCATTTCCTCAATGGCCCAGGCGCGGATGGCTTCAGGATTGCCCTTGCAGTGCGCGGGAGCAAAGTTGTCCAGGCGGGGATCCCAGTTATCGCCCACGCACTGGCCGATCAGGTGCGCGGAAATCGCGCCGATGTGCATGTCGTACTTGTTCAGGGTTTCGTCGATCCGATCACGATAGGCTGCGTCGGTCAGCACGCGGCGGACATCCAGATGCGCCTGCGTGGCGATTTCAATGCCGTTGTAGCCGATTTCGTGCATGGTTTTGCACAGTTCCTCCAGGGTAAGATCGCCAAACTGGCCGGAGCAGATATTGATGGGGCGCTTCATTGTTTTTTCCTCCTTTGATTTTTCATGTTATTTACGATCCGCCTGCGCGGAGAAATGCCATTAAAAAACAGGCTGCTTTCATTGTAAAGAAAGCAGCCCGTTTCGTCAATGATGATTTTCACTATAAAGGTGTCATTTTACGCTAAACAGCAGCTCGCCATAGGACGGGAAGGGCCACGCATTCGCGGGCATGCGCACCTCCATCGCGTCCGCCGCCTCGCGCAAGCTGCGCATGGCGGGCAGCACCTCGTCGCGGTACAGATCGGCCGCATGCTCGTCCGCCCCGCCAGCCGTATGCTCCAGCGCCTTTTCCAGGCGGCAGCGCGCGTCGTAGGCGTCGTCCAGCAGCTTGCTCAGCAGCGCCAGTGTTTCCTGCTCGTACCGGCCGGCGCGGTGGCTCAGCCGCTCAGTCAGCGTATCGCAGTAGGCACTCACAGCAGGCAGGATATCGTGATCCGCCATTTCCAGCATGGTCACAGCCTCGATGCGCGTCACCTTGCAATAGTTTTCCGCCATGATGGCGCAGCGGGCGCGCATTTCGGCTGCGGAAAATACCTTGTGCGTTTCAAAGAGCGCAACGTTCTTGTCGGTTACATAGTGCGGCAGGCAATCGGGCGTGGTGGGCAGATTGCTCAGCCCGCGGCGGGCGGCCTCCTGCACCCAGGCCTCATCGTAGCCATTGCCGTTAAAGATAATGCGCTTGTGCGCGCGGATGGTATCCCGGATCAGGGTATGCAGGGTATCCTCAAAGCTATCGGCTTTTTCCAGGATATCGGCATACTGGCGCAGCGACTCGGCCACGGCCGTATTGAGGGCGATGTTGCAGCCCGAAATGGACATGGGCGCGCCCACCGAGCGGAATTCAAACTTATTGCCGGTAAAGGCAAAGGGCGATGTGCGGTTGCGGTCGGTGGTATCGCGCGGGAAGCGCGGCAGGGTATGCACGCCCACGCGCAGCAGCTCCTTTTCCTTCGTACCCACGGGCGTATCGTTTTCAATGGCTTCCAGGATGCCCGTCAGCTCGTCACCCAGGAACACGCTCATAATGGCCGGCGGCGCTTCGCTGGCGCCCAGGCGGCAATCGTTGCCCGCGCTGGCCACGGTGATGCGCATCATCTCCTGATAATCGTCCATGGCCTGCAGCACCGCGCACAGAAACAGCAAAAACTGCGCGTTCTCGCTGGGCGTATCCCCCGGCTCCATCAGGTTGACCCCGGTATCGGTGACCAGCGACCAGTTGTTGTGCTTGCCCGAGCCGTTTACGCCCGCAAAGGGCTTTTCATGCAGCAGGCACACCATGCCGTGCTTCTGCGCCACCTTTTTCATTATTTCCATGGTCAGCTGATTATGATCGGCGGCGATATTGACCACGCTGTGGATGGGCGCAAGCTCATGCTGCGCGGGAGCCACCTCGTTATGCTCGGTCTTGGCCGACACGCCCAGCTTCCACAGCTCGCTGTTGAGCTCATGCATAAAGGCCGCCACACGGGGCTTGACCACGCCGTAATAATGATCGTCCAGCTCCTGACCCTTGGGCGGCTTCGCGCCGTAAAGGGTGCGGCCGGTATACAAGATATCGCGACGCTTGGACAGCATATCGGCGTCGATCAGGAAATACTCCTGCTCCGGGCCGACGCTGGGACGCACGGAATGCACATCGTCATGGCCGAACAGCTTTACAATCCGCATGGCCTGGCGATTGAGCGCCTCCATGGAGCGCAGCAGCGGGGTTTTTTTATCCAGCGCTTCGCCGCCATAGCTGCAAAACGCGGTGGGAATGCACAGCACGCCGTCCTTGATAAAGGCGTAACTGTTGGGATCCCAAGCCGTATAGCCGCGGGCCTCAAAGGTGGCGCGCAGACCGCCCGACGGGAAGGAGGAAGCGTCCGGTTCGCCCTGGATCAATTCCTTGCCCGAAAACTCCATGATGGCGCGGCCATCGTCCGTGGGACGCAGAAACGCCTCATGCTTTTCGGCGGTGATGCCCGTCATGGGCTGGAACCAGTGCGTATAGTGGGTAGCGCCCTTTTCAATGGCCCAGTTCTTCATGGCCTCGGCCACCGCGCCCGCCACCGCAGGATCCAGCTTATGCCCGCCGCGTACGGTACGCTTGAGCGCGCGATACACATCGCCGGGCAGGCGCTGTCGCATCACGCTGCTTGAAAATACCATTGATCCGAAACTGTCTGCCGCATTGCCCATGAGACGCACGTCCTTTCATCTTATATTGGCGGCTTTTTAGCGCCGCACAATGAAGCGAATTATAGGCATTCCAGCGCATTTTGTCAATAGCAACGGGCGTTGTTTTTATGTTGTTTTCGGAAAGAAATTTGTGTATTTTGGGGCATTGACAAGCCCGTGCGCCCGCCCTATAATACTTAATTGTAAATGTATCTCGAAAGGGGAGATGACGCATGCTCGGACGCTTCCTGTGCCAGACGACGCCCGTGCGCGCGGTTGTCGCCCCGATGAAGGGCGGCTTTCCCGCCGAGCGCATCACTGCCGGTTGACCGGCTCGTTTTTCCGCCATGCGGAAGAGGGAGCCGGATTTTCTTGTATTTAGGCATGGGGAAGGAAAGGTTGGGAGCAGATGTATCAGACAGTCATTATTCTTGATTTCGGCGGCCAGTATAAGGAGCTGATTGCCCGCCGCGTGCGCGAGCTGGGCGTATACAGCGAGATTTGGCCCTGCGATACCCCGCTGGAAAAGATCCGCGCGGCCAATCCTATCGGCGTCATCTTTACCGGCGGCCCGGACAATGTGTACGCGCCCGACGCGCCCGCGTGTGATCGCGGCGTGTTTGAGCTGGGCGTGCCGGTGCTGGGCATCTGCTACGGCATGCAGTTTATGTGCCATTCCCTGGGCGGCCAGGTATCTCCCTGCGATAAGAGCGAATACGGCGTTGTAGATACCCGCCTGACGGGCGAAAGCCGCTTCTTTGGCGATCTGGACAAGGCGCAGCGCGTGCTGATGAGCCACACCGATTACGTTTCCGCCGCGCCCGAAGGCTTTGTCGTTACCGCCCAGACCAGCCTGTGCCCCGCCGCGGCCATGGAGTGCCCGCAGCGCAATCTTTACGCCGTGCAGTTCCATCCTGAAGTGGAAAACACGGTAAACGGCAAGCCCATGCTGCGCCGCTTCCTGTATGAAATCTGCGGCGCGACGGGCGATTATAACATGAATGATTATCTGGAGCGCGAAATGGAGGCCGTACGCGCCCAGGTGGGCGACAAGCGCGTGCTGCTGGGCCTGTCCGGCGGCGTGGATTCCTCCGTCTGCGCGGCGCTGCTCTCCCGCGCCATCCCCGGCCGCCTCACCTGCATCTACATTGATCACGGCTTCATGCGCAAAAACGAAACCGAGGAAGTGCGCGCCGCGTTTGCCGGCCGCGCGCTGGATCTGCGCATCATCGACGCCAGCGAACAGTTTTTGAAGGCATTGGAGGGCGTAACCGACCCGGAGGAAAAGCGCAAGCGCATCGGCCGCGAGTTTGTGCGCGCCTTTGAAAAGGCCGCGCGCGACTGCGGCAATCCCTCCTTCCTGGCCCAGGGCACCATCTATCCCGACGTGGTAGAATCGGGCAGCCAAAACAAATCCGCCGTCATCAAGAGCCACCACAACGTAGGCGGCCTGCCCAAGGACATGAGCTTTGAAGGCGTAGTAGAGCCCCTGCGCGGCCTGTTCAAGGATGAGGTGCGCGCGCTGGGCCGCATGCTGGGCCTGCCCAAGACACTGGTAGAGCGCCAGCCCTTCCCCGGCCCCGGCCTGGCCATCCGCGTAATCGGCGAGGTAACGTGCGAGCGCCTGCACATCCTGCGCGAGGCCGACGCCATCGTGCGCGAGGAAATCCGCCGCAGCCGCGTTAAGGCCGATCAGTACTTCTGCGTGCTGACAAACGTGCGCTCTGTCGGCGTGATGGGCGACTTCCGCACCTATGACTACACCCTGGCCATCCGCGCCGTGCGTACCAACGACTTTATGACCTGCGAGTACGCCCGTCTGCCCCATACCCTGCTTAGCCGTATGTCCACCCGCATCACCAACGAGGTGCAGGGCGTGAACCGCGTGGTGTACGATATCACCGGCAAGCCCCCGGCAACGATTGAGTGGGAATAATACCAGAAAGGCCGAAAAGCCTTGAAAATGCTGGAGTTTTGCGTTACGGAATTGCCCCGTGACAACAAAATGACAACATTTTAAGATTATCCAAGAATAAAG
>ERZ827150.1071-NODE-1071-length-35763-cov-9.976392_pt1 | contig 35763 bp, 30 predicted proteins | sample MGYA00519779_ERZ827150 | MGnify/ENA primary metagenome ERZ827150 (study PRJEB31778, sample SAMEA3449267) | human gut metagenome | biome: human gut; feature: human-associated habitat; material: faeces | place: United Kingdom | collected 2010/2012 ...
TCGGCTCGGCGGGCAGGTCGATGCCGGTGGGCTCCCGCAGGCCGAAGGCGGCAAAATAATCGCAGAAGGCCTCCCTGCCCAGCCGGGCCCCGATCTGGATGAAGCTCTGGTTGCAGGAATTTTCCAGCGCCTGGGTCACGCTCTGGGCCCCATGGCGCTTGTGGTTGGCACAGTGGAAGCGGGTGCCTGCCACCGAGATGGATTCCCCGCAGTAAAAGCTGGAATGCTTTGTGATGGCTCCGGCATCCAGCGCCGCCGCGCAGGTGATGAGCTTGAACACACTGCCCGGCTCGTACAGGTCGCTGACGGCCTTGTTCCGCCACTGGGTCTGCTGGGCCAGCTGTAAAGCGGCCTTGCGCGCATCGTCGGTCAGGGCTTCCACGGTGTTCCGGGCGGCGGTGTCGGCAATGACGCGGGGCTCGTTGGGGTCGTAGGAGGGCGTGGTGGACATGGCCAGCACGGCCCCGGTGTTCACATCCATGACGATCCCCACGGCCCGCGCCGCCACATGGTGCTCCTGCACAGCGTAGGACAGCGCATTTTCAAGGTAGTGCTGGATACAGCTGTCGATGGTGAGCCGCAGGCCGTCCCCCTCGGTGGGAAAACGCTCGGTCTCGTAGCTCTGCTCCAGTGTGTAGCCCCAGGCGTTGACAGCTGTGAGCACCACGCCGTTTTCCCCGGTGAGCAGATCATCATATTTCAGTTCCAGCCCGGCCACCCCTGCGTTGTCCACATTGGTGAACCCCAGCACCGAAGCCAGAAACGCGCCCTGCGGATACCAGCGCTTGCTGTCCTGATTGATGCGGATGCCGGTGATGCTGTTTTCCTCGCAGAAGTCCCGCACAGCATCGGCTGCGGCGCGGTCCACCCGGTAGCGGAGCAGGCAGTCGTTGGAGCGACGGTCGCTGAATTTTTCCAGCAGGGCCGCTTCGTCCAGCGCTAAGATCTCCGCAAGGCCGTGGGCGGCAAGGGTGATTTTCTCTTCCGGCATCTCCCGGGGCGAGGCCCGCAGGGTCCAGCAGCTGCTGTTGGCGGCCAGCAAAAGGCCGTCGGCGCTGTAAATGCGCCCCCGGTCTGCGGGGACCACGGTGTCCCGCAGCTGCTGGCCCTGTGCGCGGTCGGCATAGAAGCCGTCGGTGCGCACCTGCAGGAAAAAGAGCCGCACGGCCAGCCCCAGGCAGACGGCACAGAACAGCACCGCCACGGCCCGTGCCCGGCGGCGGAATCCTCGCTCGGGCAGGGTGCGGAGAACTTTGGGCATAACCAAGCCACCTTTCGGTTTCGCCAGAGACTGAGAGATTATACAGAGGTTCTGCCTATCTTTACGCAGAACCTCAAGAAAATAGACTAGCAGCCCCGGTTTTGACATACAATAGTGAAACTGGGGGTGACGAGATGAAAGAAGCTGCGGCACTGCCGCGGGGCGGGCGGCACAAGGCACCGCTGCGGGCTCTGCCGGCCATGGACCTGCCGTTTCTGGTGCTGGTACTCACGCTGGTGGGGTTCGGGCTGGTGATGCTGGGCAGTGCATCGGGGGCGGTGGCCCTTTACCGGCGGGGCGATGCCTTTGCCTACCTGCGCCCCCAGCTGCTCTACGCTGCCATGGGCATTGCGGGGCTGTGGCTGGCCAGTCGGGTGGACTATCACATCTTCCACAAATTGGCCTGGCCGCTGCTGGGGGTCTCGCTGGTGCTGCTTGCGGTGGTGCTTTTTATGCCGGAATACAACGGCTGCAAACGGTGGCTGGTGCTGCCGGGGGTGGGCACCCTGCAGCCAAGCGAGATCGCAAAATTTGCCGTGGTGCTGGTGTTTTCGCACATTATCTCGCTGAACCATGACAGGATGCGCAGCTTTGCGGTGGGGGTGCTGCCCTTTGTGCTGGTGCTGGGGGTGGTGGCGGCGCTGATGCTGCTGGAACCCCATCTTTCAGGCACTTTGCTGATCCTGGGCATCGGGGCAGTGCTGATGTTCGTGGGCGGCACAGGTCTGCGGTGGTTCGTGCTGGCAGGCCTGGGCGGGGCAGCCGCCATCGGGGCGGCGGTGGTCGTTATGCCGGACCTTGTGCCCTACGCCGCCGACCGCCTGCGCTCCTGGCAGGACCCCTTTGCCGACCCGCTGGGGGACGGCCACCAGACCATCCAGAGCCTGTACGCCATCGGCTCCGGCGGGGCCACCGGGCTGGGGCTGGGGAACAGCCGCCAGAAGCATCTGTTTGTGCCCGAACCCCAGAACGACTTCATCTTCTCCATCGTCTGCGAGGAACTGGGCTTTGTGGGGGCCTGCGCCGTGGTGCTGCTGTTCGTGCTGCTGCTCTGGCGGGGCATTACCATTGCCGCCCATGCTCCCGACCGTTTTGGGGCGCTGCTGGTGGTGGGCTTTACCGTGCAGGTGGCCCTGCAGGCTGTCCTCAATGTGGCCGTGGTCACCAATACCATCCCCAACACCGGCATCAGCCTGCCCTTTTTCTCCTCCGGAGGAACGAGCCTGATGATGTTGTTGGGAGAGATGGGTATTGTCCTATCCGTATCAAGAGGTGAGACCTGACGGAATAGAAAACATAAAGTTGAATTGCCAAAGGCTCTCCCTTTGGGAGCAACGACGACGACCACCGCCTGCGGCGGAATGAGGGAGGAGTTGTTGGGGCCGCGGCCAGCAGGACGCAAGCGCAAGGGTTTGCGCGAAGCGGATGCTGGGAGCCGCAACCCGGTGCTGGCGCAAAGCGCCTGAGAGGGCGAGGATGCTATAAATTACAAAACAAACTTGTCCGCCTCACACTCCGGCCCTGTTTTGCATACGGTGGGGTATCTTTTGCGGAATGGGGGCACGGACATGGAGGAACGGATCGTGGTGACAGGGGGCCGCCCACTGAACGGAAGCGTAAAAATTCCGGCAGCGAAAAACAGCGTTCTGCCGCTTTTTGCAGCATCGCTGCTCTGCACGGGAGAGGTGCGGCTCCAGGCTGTGCCCCGCCTTGCGGATGTGGAACACTGCATGGCGCTTTTGCGGGGCGTGGGCTGTTCCGCCCGGTGGGAGGGCAGTGATGCAGTGCTCTCCGGTCCGCCTGCCAACAGCACCCTGCCGGGGCAAACAGCGGGACAAATGCGGGCCTCCATCCTGTTCTGCGCGCCCCTGCTGGCAAGGCTGGGCCGCGCCGAGACCAGCCTGCCCGGCGGGTGCCGCATCGGGGCCCGGCCCATCGACCTGCATCTGGCGGGGCTGGCAAAAATGGGGGCGGTGGAGCTGGAAGCGGGGGAAGGGCGGCTGGTGCTGACGGCTCCCTCCGGCCTGCACGGGGCCGAGATCACCCTGCGTTTCCCCAGCGTAGGGGCCACCGAGACACTTCTGCTGGCCGCTGCCTGTGCCAGAGGCAGGACCATCCTGCGGGGAGCGGCCCGGGAACCGGAGATCGCCGACCTTGCCGCTTTTCTGAACCGGTGCGGCGGCTGCATCGAGGGGGCAGGCAGCTCCACGATCCGCATCGAAGGGCGGCGGGGACTTTCCGGGTGCTGTTTTTCGCCCCTGCCCGACCGTATTTTTGCTTCCACGCTGGCCTGCGGCTGTGCGGCGGCGGGCGGCCGGGTGGAATTGACCGGCTGCGCCCCTGCGCTCTATGCGCCGGTGCTGGAAATTCTGGGACAAATGGGGTGCCGGGTGGAACCGGCAGGGGATACGGTGCGAATTTCCCGCTTTGGGCGGCTGCACGGGGCAGGCCGGGTGTTCACCGGAGCCTATCCGGCCCTTGCCACCGATGCTGCCCCGCTGCTGGCGGCGGCAATGCTCTGTGCCGACAGTGAGAGCAGCATCGAGGACGTGATCTTTGAGCGCCGGTTCGGCTGTGCCGAGGGTTTTTGCCGCCTGGGTGCACAGGCCGAAACGGCGGGCAGGGTGCTGACCATTGCGCCGGGCGGCCATTTGTGCGGCACCGTGGTGGAGGCCCCCGACCTGCGGGGCGGGGCGGCACTGGTGCTGGCGGGGCTTGCGGCCCGGGGAACCACGGTCATCATCCACCCGGCGCATATCGACCGGGGCTATGCCGGATTTACAGAGATTTTGGCCGGTTTGGGGGCGCAAATTCGGCGGGAATCGGCCCCGGGAAACGGGTCGGCCAAAAAAACCTCAGCAAAAAAACAAATTTGTCTTGCAATCGGGGCAAAAAGATGATACGATACAGTTATATAAGTATAGTATCGAACTCTTCTTGTGCGAAAAGCGCAGGTTTACGATAACATATCCGATGGAGGACAAAAGTTATGGCACTTATGCTCGACGAAGAAATGGATGAAAACGTTACGACGATCAAAGTCATTGGCGTGGGCGGCGGCGGCGGCAACGCAGTCAACCGCATGGTCAGCGACGGTCTGCAGGGCGTAGAATTTATTGCAATGAACACCGACCAGCAGGCGCTGGCCAAGAACCATGCTGCCACCAAGGTGCAGCTGGGCTCCAAGCTCACCAAGGGCCGCGGCGCGGGCGCTGATCCCGAGATCGGCCAGCGTGCTGCCGAGGAAAGCAAGGACGAGATCGCAAATGCCCTGAAGGGCTCCCAGATGGTCTTTATCACCGCCGGTATGGGCGGCGGCACCGGCACGGGTGCGGCTCCTGTTGTGGCTGAGGTGGCACACGATCTGGGCATCCTGACCGTGGGCATCGTCACCAAGCCCTTCTCCTTTGAGGGCAAGCGCAAGATGGGCCTGGCAGAGCAGGGCATTGCAAACCTGCTCATGCACGTTGACAGCCTGATCGTTATCCCGAATGAGCGCCTGAAGATGATCAGCCAGGAAAAGATCACCCTGATGAACGCCTTCCAGGCCGCCGATAATGTGCTGCGTCAGGGCGTGGAATCCATCTCTGCTCTGATCAATGTGCCCGCCTTCATCAACCTGGACTTCGCAGACGTGCGCTCCATTATGAAGGATGCCGGTTACGCCCACATGGGCGTGGGCAGCGCCAAGGGCGCAGGTAAGGCAGAGAACGCCGCCAAGGCTGCGATCTCCTCTCCGCTGCTGGAAACCAGCATTGCCGGTGCACACGGCGTGATCATCAACATCACCTCCAGCCCCGATATCGGCCTGGAGGATGTCGAGACCGCTGCCGGCCTCATCACCCAGAGCGCTCACCCCGATGCAAACATCATCTGGGGTACTGCGTTCGATGAGAACCTGTCCGATGAGATGCGCGTTACCGTTGTGGCCACCGGCTTTGACAACAAGGCCGCCGATGGCCTGCGCAGCAGCCTGAACAACGCCGCCGGTGCCGGTGCTTCCACCCCCAGCGCAGTGTTCAGCTCTGATGTGTCCGGCGCGGGTGCCGCAAAGCAGCAGCCTGCTGCCGCCGCAAACAGCGCTGCAAAGCCGGTGGAGGAAGAGAGCAGTGACAACCGTTACTACGATGAGCTGCTGGCGATCCTGAATAAGCGCAAGTAAGTTTGTAAGTTACAGTGTGAACCGCCCGGGAGGGGGCGTGGTCTCTTGCGCGCGTGAGCGGGAGGAGCAGAGATGGTACCAAACGACATCTGGCTGCGCACCGAATGGCTGAACTGCCGCAGAACCAGCGTGCTGCGCTGTGTGGAGCGTTATTGTGCCGCCGCTGCCCGCGAATACCGTCGCGCTCTGCGCAGGGTGCAGGAAGTGGAGGAAATGATGGCGCAGGTCGAACCGGAAACCGGGAGACGGCTCCCGAGCCAGCCCGCTCAGGCGGAGCTGTTGAACCGCCGTCTTGCTGCTGCCAATGCGGAGATTCGCCGTTACCAGACCCGGCTTTACGCCTGTGAGCGGGAGATGGTGGCACTGCGGCAGGAGAACGCCGAGCTGGAAGCTCTGTGTGAGCAGGCGCGGGCAAACAGTTTGCTGCCGCCTGTGCCCCCGCAGCCCAGGGTGCTGGAACAGCCCGGCTTACCGGTGATCGTGTTCCACCCGGCGGCGGATGCTCCCAAGGCAGAGCAGCCCAGGCCGGATGCTGTACCGGAGCAGAGCGCAGCGGAGCAGGAGCCTGCCCCGCAAGCCGCACCGCCGGAACCGGAGGAGGAACGCTGCCCCTTTGAGCAGCCGGACTGGAAGCCCACCACGGCGCTCGACCATCAGGCGGTGGATCTGGTACATCAGCTGGAAAACTTAATGACTGTATAACAAAAAGACGATGCACAAACGCTGTGCATCGTCTTTTTTGCGTCTTGGGGATGTTACCGCACGGCGCTGGTGCGGTGCTCCATGAGGTAGGTGGCCTTCAGGTCGGCAATGTGGAGCTTGACGGCAAGCGGGTATTTGTCGTAGGCCTCCGAGATGGCAAAGCAGCCGCCCTTGGCCGCATCGTCAAAGCCGCCCATGTGCCAGCGGATGGCTACCGCTTCCTCGACCTTCAGCTTCATAAACCGCTCGATCAGGAACACGCTCTTCTCGCCGTGGCCATAGGGGAACAGATCCTCCACGCTGTAGCTGGGCACCTTTTCCCACTGGCCGGTGGCATCATTCTTCACATTGCGGGTGCCCTTTTTGTAGTAGTTGGCCTTGCACAGATCGTGCAGCAGAGCACAGATGGCATAGCTCTCCTCACTCTCGCCCTCGGTGAAAAAGCCGTCGTGGAGGGCATGGTAGACGTTCAGGCTGTGCATGCACAGCCCGCCGTCACAGGCCCCGTGGAACCGGGTGGAGGCCGGAGCCGAGAAGAAATCCGTCTTGTTGTCCAGCCAGTCCAGCAGTTTTTCGCTGCCCGGGCGGGAGACATGCTGGTGCCAGATCTGCAAAAACTCCTCACGGTAGTCCATCTTACAGCTCCAGATCTTCCAGAATGCCCTTGAGGATGGCCAGCTCTTCGCCGCTCAGGGAAATGCCCTTGCCCATGCGGGTGCCGTCCGGGGACCAATCGCGGATGTCGTACTTGGGTTCGCCGTCGTTCCAGCTGATGAGATTGAGCTGGCGCTCCCAGCCGCGGGGCCGCTGAGACAGCACTGCAATGCGCTGGACCACTTCGTATTTGATTTCTGCCATGTTTCCTTACCTGCCTTTGCTTTGTTTGTTATCATAATATAAGAACGCGGCGAAGATTTCAACAGGTAATTGGAAAATAATTTGAAAATTTTAAATTTACTTGCAGGAGCCGGATGTGATATCCGCAAAACGGTGCGTCCTGCCAAAGACTCCCCTGCGAGGGGAGCTGACGCACGGAGCGTGACGGAGGGGGTCAACCATAAGGCTCCTCTTCCCGCAGGCGAACCAGTTCTTTTACCGCCTCCGGGTCATCCGGTGCGGGCTGGCGGCTGTTTCGCTTCTGCTCCGTGCTGAACAGCCCGGGGGCATACTGCGCCATTACGCCGGGTGTATTTCCTGCCAGAAATTCCTTGGCGTTTTTCTGCATGCAGGCTGCCGGTGTGCCGTCCGTCATGGGAACCGCCTGGATCGGCGGCAGATCCGGTTCCGGCGGCGGCAGCTGCACCTCCGGGCTGTCCGGCTGGCTGGGCAGCGCCCCCAGCGGCGGGCTCACCCGGCTGGATGTGGGGCCGACATGCTTTTGCTTGTGGGACATAAGAAACACCTCCGCACTTAATGTGTGCGGAGGTGTGGTCGTTTATGCGGGAAAGGGGTGAAACCCCTCAGTCAATGCTTCGCATTGCCAGTCCCCCCTAGTAGTGGGGCCTCTGGCGTTGCATGGAGTTTGGTGAGTTCCCCTTTGTGCGCAGGCTGCACCGCTCTGCCAAGGCCTCCCCTACCAGGGGAGGTGGCAAAGCCGATAGGCTTTGTCGGTGGGGTTACGTCACAATCTCCACCCAGCTGCCCCCGCTCCGCTCCTTATGCACGACCACCTGCCGGTCGATGCGGTCCTTCAGGGCGGCGACATGGGAGATGATGCCCACCAGTCGGTCGTCTTCGGTCAGGCCGGAAAGCACCCGGATGGCCTGCTCCAGCGATTCCTCATCCAGCGAGCCGAAGCCCTCATCGAGGAAGAGGGTGTCCAGCCGGATGCCGCCTGCGGTGCTCTGGACTTCATCGGAAAGACCCAGGGCCAGTGCCAGCGAGGCCTTGAAGCTCTCGCCGCCGGACAGGGTCTTGACGCTGCGGCGGGTGCCGTTGTAGTGGTCGATGACTCCCAGGTCAAGGCCCGACTGGCTGCGCTGGTTCTCGGCACCGATGCGCTCCAGCTCGTACTGGCCCGCCGTCATCTGCATCAGGCGGGTGTTGGCGTGGACAAGGATGCGGTCGAGGTAGTTCATCTGGATGTAGGCCTCCAGCCGGATCTTCTGCTTGCTGCTCAGGGTGCCGCCTGCCGTGGAGGCCAGTGCGTTTACCCACTGCCAACGGGCATCCAGCGCGTCCCGCTGGTTGGCAAGCTTCCGGTGATCGGCCAGCGCCCTCCGGTTGGGCAGCAGCCGGGCGTTCAGGTCTTTCTCCTGTGCGGCAAGGGCTTTGCGCCGGGCCAGCAGCTCGTTCTGCTCTGCCTTGAGCGCCGCGATCTTCTGGGGCTGTGCGGTATGCTCCGCAGTCTGCCGGGCTTCCAGTGTCTGCACCGCAGCCTGGGCGGCGGCAGCAGCCTGCTGGGCTGCCGTCACCTGTGCTTCCAGAGCGGTGCGCTGCTCTGCCTGCGCTTTGCGCTGGGCTTCCAGTTCTTTTTTGCGGCGGCAGTCGGTATGGTTTTTGGTCTGGCGCTGCTTCAGGTCAGTCTGTGCGGTGTGCAGAGTATCATTTTCCTCGGCCAGCGCAGTCTTGAGCAGGCTCACGGTCAGGGGCACCGGCCCCTCGGGCGAAGTGAACCGTTCGGGCAGGAGCGCTTCGGCATCCTTCCGCAGCTGGGCACGGCCCTCCTGCTCCCGCGTCAGCGCTTCCCGCGCGGCGGCACTGGCCTCCTGTGCGGCGCTGTCGGCCTGGGCGGCGGCCTGCTTGGCTTTGTTCACCTGCACTTCGGTGGGGGCGGTGCGGGGCAGGTGGGCTTTGGCCGGGTGGTGGGTGCTGCCGCAGACAGGGCAGGCGGCTCCCTCTTCCAGCGTCTGAGCCAGCAGACCCGCCTGCGCATCCAGAAAAGCCCGTTCCAGCGTGTCACGGGCAGAATGGGCCTCGGTCTGTCTGCCCGCCGCCTGCCGGTAGGCCTCCTGCGCGGCGCGTGCGGCGGTGTTCCGGTGCTGGCACTCTGTCAGGCTCCGGGCCAGCTCGTTCAGTGCGGTTTCCCGCTGGGCAAGACGGGCCGCTTCTGCCTCCAGCTCTACCCGGCGGGTGTCGGCATCGGCCAGAGCGGCAAGCTCTGCTTCAGAGGCCGTGAGTGCCGCATCCAGTGCTTCCAGCGTTTTGCGCCGGGTGCTGGCCTTGGCGGATTCCAGCTGGGCGGTGCTTCGGGCCTTGGCCAGCTCTCCGGCAACCTCCTGCCGCTGGCGCTCTGCCTGCTCTGCCGCGCCCAGCGTGGTCTGTAACGTGCTCAATTGCCTGTCCAGCGCGGCCAGAGCGTCTGCGGCCTGTGCGGCGGCGGCTTCCTGCCGGGCGGTCAGTCCCTCCAGCAGGGTGGCCACTGCGTCCGGCGGCATCTGCGCCGAGAGCGCCCCCAGCACTTCGGCCTCCGGGTCTGCGGCATCATACGAGATGCCCGCAAGCACTGCGTCCAGCTTTGCATTCAGGGCGGCGCGTCGGGCTGTGAGGGCAGAATTTTCCTCGGCCAGCGCCTCCTGCAGTTTCTGGTAGCGCTGGGTGCGGAACAGCTTCCGGAAGATCTTGCTCCGCTCCTCGGTGGTGGCGTTGAGCAGGCGGGTGAACTGCCCCTGCGCGATCATGGCGATCTGGGAAAACTGGTTGTAGTCCAGCCCGATGATATCAATGACAGCGGCAGTCACCTCCTTGGCCTTGGTCACAGGCGGGCGGCCGTCGGCATAGGTCAGGGCGGCATCCGCCTTTTCAGTGGTGAATCCCTCGCCCCGGGCCTTGGGGCGCAGATACTCCGGGTTGCGCCGGACGGTGTACCGCTGCCCCCGCACCTCAAATTCCAGCTCCACAAAGGTGGGGGTGCCTGGGTCTGCATATTTGCTGCGGAGCATGGCCCCATCCCGCACGCCGCCGCTGGAATGATCGTACAGGGCGTAGGTGATGGCATCGAACAGGGTGGTCTTGCCCGCGCCGGTGTCACCGGTGACAAGGTAGAGCCCGCCTCTGCCCAATTGCTCCAGCGGCAGGGTGGTGGTACCTGCATAGGGGCCAAAGGCCGAGAGGGTCAGCTTGAGCGGTCTCATGCGTCCTCCTCCTTCCAGATGCTTTCAATGAGCTGCTGGCAGAATGCCGCCTGCTCATGGGTCAGGGGCTGGTTGTTCTGCAGCTGGTAAAAATCTGCAAAGTGCTCCAGCGGTGTTTTCTGTTCGGCCTTTGCAGGGGCATCCAGCTCCTGCCGGGTCTGGGTGCGGCGGTTGTCGTAATCCAGCCGCATCAGGTTGGGGTAGATGACCCGCAGGCGGGCCAGTGCCTCGGGGATGTCCTGCTCATCGGTCAGGGTGATGTGCAGGTAGTCGTCCACGGCAGTGCCCTCGTAATTGCGGCGGTCGGTCAGCTCCATATAGCTGCCGCGCAGCTCCCGCAGATCGTGCTGGGGCACCAGCGGTTCGGCGGCAATGGTCACGCTGCCCTTTTCGCCCAGCTCCACAAAGGTCACGCTCTTGTGCTGGCTGGCCTCCGAGAAGGAATACTTCAGCGGCGTTCCGCAGTAGCGCAGGGTGTCCCGGCCCACCTTCTGGGGGCTGTGCAGATGCCCCAGCGCCACATAGTCGAACTTGTCGAACAGGGCGGCATCCACCCAGTCGATGCCGCCCACGCTGGGCTCCTCGCTCTCGCAGGAGGCAGCTCCTGCCACGAACTGGTGTGCCACCAGCACACTGCGGCGGGCCGGGTCGGGCGAACAGTGATCCAGCACACAGGCAAGGGCATCGTTGTAGCTCTCAATGGGGGCGTCCGGCCAGACGTGCCGCACCATGGCGGGCTTCAAAAAGGGCAGTAAGTACAGATCGACCGGGCCGTGTGCGTCGGTGAGGGTGATGGGCTCCGGCGGGCCGGAAAACACCGGTGAGACGTAGACCCTGCTTTCGGCCAGCAGGGCAGAGCCAAAGGCCACCCGGTCGGCGGAATCGTGGTTGCCCGAGATGGCGAACACCGGCAGTTCCCGGCGGGAAAGCTCGGTGAGGAACCAGTCCAGCAGGCGGACCGCCTCGGCAGGCGGCACGGGTTTGTCGTACAGGTCACCGGCCAGCAGCACGGCATCCACGGGGCGGGAATCGAGCAGGGATAAGATCTGCTCTAAAATATAGCGCTGGTCGTCCAGCATGGAGAACTCGCAGACCCGTTTGCCCAGGTGCAGGTCGGAGAGGTGGAGAAAACGCATGGGGAAGCCCCCTTTCTAAAAGGATGGCTCTATTATACCACGGAATGTTCTCTTTTGCGTGCCAAAAGAGAACCAGAAAAGCACCCGCTACTTTCGAAGCGCGGGAGGCACGAACTAGGGGCTGCTCGCCCCTGGTAACCCCAAAGCAGAGGGCTCCGAACAAAAATGCTGGAGATTCCCGCCTGTCGGCGTGAAGATCTCTTAACCGCATTTTTGCCCGGAGCCGATTGAAATTTTTAACTAGCGGGGAACAGCTTCTCCCAGGTGGCTTTGCCCACAGCACCGTCAGCGGTCAGGCCGTTGTGGCGCTGGAACCGCTGAACAGCGGCGGCAGTCCGGGAGCCGAACTTTCCGTCCGTGCCGATCTTCTCCCCCAGCGTGTTGAGCTTCTGCTGGATGAGCCGGATGGTGCCGCCGGACATGCCGGTGCGCATCACGATGCCGGGATAGGGCACCGCCAGCCCGTGCTTTGCGGTGTACTTTGCGTAGAGGACGTTCCAGGTGTTTGCCCCGACTTTGCCGTCCATGTTCATATTGTTCCGGAGCTGGAATTCTTTCACGGCATTTTCGCTCCTGGTGCCAAAGCGGCCGTCTATGGTCAGTGCGGGGTAATAGCTGCACTGGTCACGCACGCCGTTCAGCCAGGTCTGCACCAGGGCTTCGTCCGGGCCGTAGGAGCCCTTTTGGATCAACGAATAATAAGCGGGGATCGCCATTGTGGTCACACTCCTTCCACGACAGCGTATGCAGCGCTGTGGGGAGGTGTGCCATAGCGTTTTTGCCCTCTCCGTCTTTGCTTCGCGCCTGAGAGGGCGAGGCTGTTTCAACCAGCACCTTATCCTCCCGGCTCGCCGTCACCCGCTGCCACCACTCCACACACTTGAACCGCACCACATACGACCCACACACCAGATCATTTTCCTCCGGCAGGGCGTAGGTGCCGCAGGCAGAGCGGCACAGCCCCGGGTAGAGCACGCACCACCAGTTTTTGCCGTGGCGGGCGTTGCCGCCCAGGTCGATGCGCAGAGCCAGATACCGCCCGGCGGGCAGGATGCCGGTGGAATAGCGAGTGGTATCAAAGTACATTTCCACCAGCTGTACCGTAACGGTGGAAAAGATCCCCCGCCTTGCCAGCACGGCCCGGGCCGTCAGCTCCAGTGCGGGCAGGTTCTCTGCCGCCCAGCGCAGGGCGGCAGGCTTGTCCTGTGCGGTGCAGTGGACATCGGCGTAGGCCAGAACAGCATCCCGCACGGCGAGCTTGACGGTCTGGTCGGCAGGGGAATCGCTGTCGGCCCGGATGTGGAAGCGCAGGGTGTCGGCACAGAGGAGGGCCCCGGTGTCCAGCTGCGCCTGCCACCAGCGCAGAGCAGCAGGCAGGGCACTCAGGAGCAGCGCAAGGGAAAGCACGGCGCACCCCAGCGCCATCTCACGGCGGGTGAGCGTGCGGGCAAAGAATGGCAGCATAAAAAACAGGCCCCTTTTCTGGAAATGATAACCAGAGAATGGGCCTGTTTGACACATTTTATTCTGATACTTGATTTTTGCAGTGAAGTTTGACTGTAATGCCAAGGGCTCCCCCTTCGGGGGAGCTGGCAATGCGAAGCATTGACTGAGAGGGTTGTTCCTTTTAGTTCTTCAGGGACTGCATGGGAGCCGGCAGGCGGCCGCCGCGGTTGATGAACACCGAGGGGTCACGCTGATTCACCGGCATGATGGGACCATAGCCCAGCAGACCGCCGAAATCCAGGATCTCGCCTGCCTTGCGGCCGATGGCGGGAATGACGCGGACAGCGGTGGTCTTGCTGTTCACCATGCCAATGGCGGCTTCGTCGGCGATCAGGGCGCTGATGACAGCGGGGGTGGTGTCGCCGGGGATGATGACCATATCGATGCCCACCGAGCAGACAGCTGTCATGGCTTCCAGCTTTTCGATGGTCAGGCAGCCGCACTCGGCGGCGTGGATCATGCCGTCGTCCTCGCTGACGGGGATAAAGGCACCGGAGAGGCCGCCCACATGGTTGGAGGCCATCACGCCGCCCTTCTTCACAGCATCGTTCAGCAGGGCCAGGCAGGCCGTGGTGCCGCAGCAGCCGCAGGTCTCAAGGCCCATCTCTTCCAGAATGTTGGCCACGCTGTCGCCCACAGCAGGGGTGGGGGCCAGCGAAAGGTCGATGATGCCCGCGGGTACGCCCAGAGCCTTGGAAGCCAGATTGGCCACCAGCTGGCCCACGCGGGTGATCTTGAAGGCGGTGCGCTTGACCAGCTCCGCCACCTCGTCGATGGGAGCATCCTTGGGCAGCTTTGCCAGCGCGGCGCGCACAGCGCCGGGGCCGGAAACGCCGACGTGGATCTCACAGTCGGGCTCGCCGGGGCCGTGGAATGCACCGGCCATGAAGGGATTGTCCTCGGGTGCGTTGCAGAACACCACCAGCTTTGCCGCGCCGATGCACTGGCGGTCGGCGGTCAGCTCGCTGGCCTTCTTCACGGCTTCGCCCATCAGCTTGATGGCATCCATGTTCAGGCCCGCCTTGGTGGCACCGATATTCACCGAGCTGCACACGATGTCGGTCTCGGCCAGTGCGCGGGGGATGGACTCGATCAGGCGGCGGTCACCGGCCGAGAAGCCCTTGTGCACAAGGGCGGTGTAGCCGCCCACAAAGTTCACGCCCACCTTTTTGCCTGCGGCATCCAGTGCCTTGGCAAAGTCCACGGGGTCTGCATCGGGGCAGGCACCCAGCAGCATGGCAATGGGGGTGACGCTGATCCGCTTGTTGATGATGGGAATGCCGTACTCGGCGCTGATATGCTCCACGGCGGGCACCAGATCGGCTGCCTTGGTGGTGATCTTATTGTAAATCTTTTCGCAGGCCTTCTTCGGGTCCGGATCAATGCAGTCCAGCAGGCTGATGCCCATGGTGACCGTGCGCACGTCCAGATTGTCCTGCGTGAACATCTCGATGGTCTCGAGGATGTCGCCGGTATTCATCATGCTCATAAGAGTATCCTTTCTGAACCTCTCCGTCATTGCTTCGCAATGCCGCCTCTATTAAGGGAGCTGGCGCAAAGCGTCTGAGAGGTCTTGTCTGTTAGATGGTATGCATCGCGTCAAAAACTTCCTGACGGGTCAGATTGATCTGCATCCCCATCTCCTTGGCAAGAGCATCGGTGCGGGCGTGCAGCTCCTCATGGCTGACGCTGCACTTGGAGATGTCCACCAGCATGATCATGGCAAACATGCCCTGCAGAACGCTCTGGGTCACATCCTCAATGTTGATGTTCAGCTCGCAGCAAAGGGCGGCCACTTTGGCAACAACGCCCACGGTATCGTGTCCGATGACAGTGATAAACGCTTTCATATTCCTTACCCCCATTGTTTCTGGTAAAAAACCCCTCAGGCGCTTCGCGCCAGCCCCCCTGGTAGTGGGGCCTCTGGCGTTGCGTGGAGTTTTGCAAGTTCCCCGTTCCGCACAAACTGTATCATTCTGCCAAGGCCGCCCCTATTAGGGGAGGTGGCAAAGCCGTCAGGCTTTGACGGAGGGGTTTGACGGAAGGGTTTAATTCCAGTATAGCAGATTTGCCGATTTTTGAACACTCTTTTTGGAAAAAAGAGCAGTTTTCAGGCGGAAAAGACATTCTATACTGCTTTGATGTAAAAAACAAGATGCAAAGCGGCGATTCTTGTGCTATACTGAAAAATAACAGCGGGGCGGGTACGCCCGCCCGCGCAAAACAAAGGAGAAACGACCATGGAACAGCTTTTGAAGATTCTGGAAGACAATGCGCGGCTGCCCATTGAGGACATTGCCACCATGCTGAATAAATCCCCCGCCGAGGTGGCGGCTATGATCGACCTGGCCCGGGCGCAGGGCATCATCAAGGGCTACAAGACCCTTGTGGACTGGGAAAAGGCCGGGGTGAACCGGGTGGAAGCAGTCATCGAGCTGAATGTCAGCCCCAAGAAGAGCCGCGGCTTTGATGAGATCGCAGCCACCATTGCCGCCTTTGACGAGGTGGAGAGCGTGCTGCTGATGAGCGGCGGCTACGACCTGCAGCTGGTCATCAAGGGCCAGACCTTCCAGGAGATCGCCCTGTTCGTGGCAAAGCGCCTGAGCCCGCTGGACGATGTGCTGTCCACTGCCACCCATTTTGTCCTGCGTACCTATAAAAAAGAGGGCCGCCTGTATCAGGACGAAGAGATCGATGAAAGAGAGTGCACGGTTCTGTGATGGATTACGATAAACTGATCGCGCCTGCCGCACGGGAGATGCGCCCCTCCGGCATCCGCAAATTCTTCGATCTGGCCGCTGATATGCCCGAGTGCATCAGTCTGGGCGTGGGCGAGCCGGATTTCAAAACACCGTGGGCTGTGCGGGAAGCAGGCATCGAGAGCCTGGAGCATGGCCGCACCCGCTACACCGCCAACGCAGGCCTGAAAGAGCTGCGGGCGGAGATCTGCAGATATCTGGAGCGCCGGATGCACCTGCACTACGACCCCCTGCGGGAGGTGCTGGTGACCGTGGGCGGCAGCGAAGCCATTGATATGTGCATCCGCGCCATTGTGCAGCCCGGGGATGAGGTGATCATCCCGGAGCCCTGCTTTGTCTGCTATGAGCCCATCACCACCCTGTCCGGCGGTGTGCCGGTGCATGTGCCCTGCCGCCAGGAGGATGAGTTCCGCCTCAGGCCCGAGGCCCTGAAAGCCGCCATCACCCCCAAGACCAAGCTCCTTATCATGCCGTTCCCCAACAACCCCACCGGTGCGGTGATGGAGCGGGAGGATCTGGAAGCCATTGCGGAGGTCCTGCGGGATACCAACGTCATGGTGCTTTCGGATGAGATCTACGCCGAGCTGAACTACGGCCTGCGGCCCCATGTCTCCATTGCCACCCTGCCCGGCATGGCCGAGCGGACCATTGTGGTGAACGGTTTTTCCAAGAGCTATGCCATGACCGGCTGGCGCTTGGGCTATGCCTGCGGCCCGGCTCCCATCATCAAAATTATGACCAAGATCCACCAGAGCGCCATTATGAGCGCCCCCACCACCAGCCAGTATGCGGCCATCACCGCCCTGCGGGAGTGCGACGGTGAGATCGACAAGATGCGGGATGAGTACAACATGCGCCGCCGCCTGGTGGTGCACGGCTTTAACTCTATGGGCCTGACCTGCTTTGAGCCGCGGGGTGCGTTCTACGCCTTCCCCTGCATCAAGAGCACCGGTATGACCAGCCAGGAGTTCTGCACAAAGCTGCTGGAGCAGAAGCATGTTGCGCTGGTGCCCGGCGATGCCTTTGGCGCATCCGGCGAGGGCTACTGCCGTGTTTCCTATGCTTACAGCGTGGAGCACCTGACCGAGGCCATGAAGCGCATCCGGGAGTTCCTGAAAGAAAACGGCATCAACAGCGGAGAGCAGTGAGGAGGAAGAACGATGGCAAAACTGAACTGCGTGACCGTTCTGGCCCCGGCCAAGCTGAATCTGGCGCTGGATGTGGTGGGCCTGCTGCCCAACGGCTACCATAACCTGGATATGACGATGCAGGCCATCACCCTGTACGAGCGGGTGGTGCTGCGCCGCAGCCAGAACCTGAGCCTGACCCTGCCGGGCAGCCCGGTGGCCGCCAACGATTCCAACACGGCCATCAAGGCGGCGCTGGCCTTCTTCCACTATACCGGCCTGCTGGCGGGTGTAGAGATCACCATTTATAAGAATGTGCCGGTGCGTGCCGGTATGGCGGGCGGCAGCGCCGATGCCGCCGGTGTGCTGGTGGGCCTGAACGTCCTTTACGGCGCAAAGCTCTCCATGAGTGAGCTCTGCGCGCTGGGGGCAAAGATCGGCGCGGATGTGCCCTTTGCCCTGATGGGCGGCACCTGCCGGGTGCAGGGCGTGGGCGATGTGATGAAAGCCCTGCCGCCCTGCCCGGACTGCTGGTTCACGGTGGTCATGCCCGATTACGGCGTTTCCACCCCGGAAGCCTTTGCCGCTTATGACAAAGTGGGCAGCAGCACCCACCCCGACTGCGAAGCCCAGGAAAAGGCGATCCGCGCCGAGGATCTGGCAGGTGTGTGTGCCGCCGCAGGCAACGCGCTGGAGGAATGCAGCGGTGCCAGAGACAACGAGGCCATCAAGACCGCGCTGAAAGAGAACGGCGCTGTCACTGCCCTGATGACCGGCAGCGGCGCGGCTGTGTTTGGCATCTTTGAGAGCGAAGAAGCTGCCCGAAGTGCCGCCGAGGCTGTCAGGGCGCAGTGGCCGCAGGTGTATGTGGCCCGGCCCGATCGGGGCGGCGCGCGGGTCATCAGCCCGAAGTGGATGCTGTAACATGCATAACCTCCTTTCCAATGGGGAAAACTGCCCAAAGGAAAGGAGGTCTTTTTGTGCAGACCTTTTATAAAGTGTGCCTGATCCTGATGATCATTGGCGGCATCAACTGGGGGCTTGTGGGCCTGTTCCAGTTTGACTTTGTGGGCTGGCTGCTGGGCGGCAGCAGCTCCATCTGGTCGCGCATCGTGTTTACGGTGGTGGGCGTGGCCGCTGTCTGCGGCATCCCGGGGCTGTTTGCAGAGGAAACGGAAGAATGAAAAACGGCTGCTGCACGGAAAATGTGCAGCAGCCGTTTTTGTGGATCATTCAGTTATCCCACCCCACCAGATCGGGCAGGGTAAGGGTCTCGTCCGAGCAGTGGGGGTCTGCGGGGCCGTCGGTGGGGGCGGTGGCCTTTTCCACAGCCCGCACGATCTCGCTGATGGCAGCGCAGTCCTCGGGCAGGTCGGTCTGGCTGCGGCCCGAGTGGGTGAACAGGATCTTGCCCAGATGGCCCACCACCAGCGTCAGCGGCAGCAGCTGAGGGGCTTTGGTGTCGTAGTGGTAACCGGCATCTCTGGCGGCTTTGTAGATCTTCTGGGCCGCAAAGCTCCAGCTCAGCAGGCCGCGGGTCTGCTCTACGCCCAGATAGCCGTACAGCACGCCGGGGCCGTCGCAGATGACAGGAAAGGGGAAATCTGAGCCGTGGGTGGCCTTTGCCACCGCCTGCGCCGAGGAACGCACCACACAGACAAGCCGTGCCCCCTTGAGCTGGGGCAGCGTTTTCAGGTAGCGGGTGATATATTCGCGGCTGACAGGGTGGTCGAACCCGGGCAGGAAGATCATGCACAGCGGATGCTCCCCCTCGCACAGGGCGTAAAAATCATTGCCCGGCACCGTGGGGGTGTCGTAGGTGAAACGGGGGATGCTCGTCCCCACAAGATGTTCGCTTTTCATACCGCAATGCACATCCTTTCCATCATCACCAAAACCTCTCCGTCATTGCTGCGCAATGCCACCTCTCCTAATAGGAAAGGCAAGAAAACAGCAGCATAAGCTTGGCTCCCCTAATAGAGGAGCTGGGGCATCAGCGCCTGAGAGGTCGTCCTATAAAAAAATCCACACACTGGCCTTGTGGCAGGCCAGCGGTGGATGCAATGCTATAAAAAGATCCCGCCCGGTCGTCTGCGGCAATCAAACCTACCCTTACGGACAGGTGGGTGCCCTGTCGCCGGATTCACGCTTCCTCATCGAACCTCCATGGTCGACCCATGGCGGGGAGGTCTGCAATCCGCCGGAGAACTCCGGGCTCCCGTTGAATGATTAGTAGGATCATATAAACCGCAACAAATCGCGCCGGGCAGGAAGTTTTGCCTGGGAATCTGTCTGTGCTGGGGAATTACTCGATCTCAAACTGGTCGCTCAGGCGCTGCTCAAACAGCTTGCTGACTTCCATCAGAGTCTCGTCATCCTCCACAACGTCCAGATATTCGCCCTCGCTGTCCTCGCCAACGCTCAGGATGACCAGCTGTGCGTCCTCGTTGACATCCTCTTCATCCTCTGCGTATTCGACAACTGCAAGGTAATGCACGCCCTTATGGTCCAGTGCATCGATCACTTCAAACGTGACCTCATTGCCGTCCTCATCCTCAAGAGTCATCAGATCGGGCTGATATTCCTCTTCGGCATTCGGGTTCTTGATCTCTTCTGCCATAAGATACGTTCTCCTGTCTATCCAAACCCAATCAAAGGGATGGTACTCAAATAAAATTACGCACACAGCCCGGGATCTGCTGCGTTCCCGCCGTCCCTTGCTGTGCTTATAGTGTAGCGTTTTTTTGCCTGCTCGTCAAGATGTTTTTCGCACAGAAAATGCACGACAAATTTTCACGCATTTCCCTCTCGCTTCCCGGGCAGAAATATGCTATACTGAACTCTGTGTATCTCCCGCGTGCGGGGGAACTGCTATCAGAATATGAACGGAGGGATCTGTTTATGAATAAGACCCGTGTCCGGCTGGCGGCGCTGCTGCTGGCCGTGAGTTTTGCACTGTCCGGCTGCAGCCTTGTGAAAAACATCGGCGGCAGCAGCGGAGCCGGAACAAAGACCATCACCCGCCCGGCGGTGGAATCGGCCGAGCTGCAGTTCACCCACCCGGCGGCGGGGGAACCCGTGGCGGTGTTCGATACCACGGCGGGTGTGTTCCGGGCGGTGCTCTTCCCGGAGCAGGCCCCGCAAGCCTACGATAACTTTGTGGGTCTGGTGCAGGCGGGCTACTATAACGGCCTGACCGTGACCCGTGTGGAACAGGATTTTGTGGTGGAGGCCGGTCAGGGAGCTGACGGCAAGGGAACCACCATCTGGAATGGCAGCCGCTACCCGGCTGAGGCCACTGACAAGCTCCACCATTATTCCGGTGCCCTGTGCATGGCGGCGGACTCCTCCGGCAAGTGCGCCAGCGTCTTTTATATCATGTCCACTCTGCCCGGCGGGGATTCCATCACCCAGGAGCTCACCGACCAGATGAACAGTGCAGGCTACCGCGCGGAGGTCGTTTCGGCCTACCAGACCGCCGGCGGTGCGCCCTACCTCGACTACACCGATACCGTGCTGGGCCAGGTGTACGAGGGGATGGACGTGGTGGACACCATCGCTCAGGTCGCCGTGGATGAGAACCAGAAGCCCACGGAACCGATCACCATCAACAGCGTCAGCATTGAGACATATCAGGCGCAGTAACAACTGAAAATGACAAAACCGGCTTTCCTGTGGCAGCAGGAAAGCCGGTTTTGTGCTGAATGGAGAGAATGGGGGATATATCGGTCAGAGGGAAAGGCCGCTGACCCCACTGGCAATGACACCGCCGTCCATGACGATGTCCGTGCCGGTGAGATAACCGAGCCGTTCGTCCAGCAGCAGGGCATACAGCGCGGCGATCTCTTCTGGCCTGCCGTTCCGCTTGAGGGCGGAATGGGCGGTAAAGGTCTGGGCTTCGGCGCTTTCCAACTGGCCCATGGGAGTATCAAAGTTGCCGGGGGTCACACTGAGGCAGCGCACCCCTTTGGCACCAAAGCGGGCGGCATCGGTTTTGGCAAACCAGATGACGAAATGCTTGCTGATGGAGTAGGCCACACCGGTGCGGGCGTTTTTGGGCATCAGGTTGATGCGAGCCATCATCTTTTTCAAAAATTTTTCCCGGTCGGTACGGGCGAGGGGATAGACCCGCTTTGGCATGATGAAGGAAGGCGAGAGATAAGCACTCATGCTGGAAGTATCGATGACACAGCCGCCCGGGGCCATGACCGGGTAAAAGGCATCATTGATGTTGACTGTGCCCAGCGCGTTGGCGCGCAGGATGGCTTCCGGGCTGCCCATGTGGGGACTCATGCCAGCAATGTGGAGCAGGGCTTTCACCTGCCCACATTCCACGGCGTGCCGTGCCAGCTTTTCGCAGCTGGAACGGTCAGAGAGGTCGCAGGCAAAGGCTTCGGCTTCGTGTCCGGCTTCGGTCAGCTCGGCCACGGCGCTTTCCAGTTTTGCGGCAGTGCGGCCTACCAAAATCACATGATATCCGGCTTCACAGACCAGCTTGGCCGTGGCGCGGCCCATGCCGCTGCCGCCGCCGGTGATCACACAGACAGGTTTCATCTTCGGTTCCTCCCTTATTTGATCTTGCCGGTGGCTTTGAGCCAGGCGGCGGTGTCGTGGAGTGTTTCGGCGTAGGGACGGGGGGCAAAGCCCAGCTCGTTCTTGGCCTTGGAACAGTCAAAGGTGTTATTGCGCTCCAGGTTGTAGACCGCAAATTCGGTCAGCACGGGCTTTGTGCCCTTTTTGGCGGCCGACTTTTCCATCTGCTTTGCGGCAAGGTGGGCGAAGGAAAGGGGAAGGTAGAACTTACAGCCCTTGCAGCCGGTATCCTCTTTAAGCATCCGGCACATTTCCTTCAGGGTGACTTCATCATTGCTCAGGATGTAGCATTCACCCTTGCGGCCCTTGTCGGCAGCGGCGATGGTGCCCGCTGCCAGATCCCGGACATCCACCATGTTGAAGCTGCCCGCCATGCCGATGGGCATTTCACCGTTCAGGATCTGGGTCAGGGTGCGGGTGGTCTGGCCGATGGCCGGGTCGTTGGGGCCGATGATGCCGCTGGGGTGGACAACGCAGGCGTTCAGGCCCGCGTGGGCGGCATCCAGTACCTTCTGGGTGGCCATGGCCTTGCTGCGGCTGTACCAGCCTACCACCTTTTCCTCTTCATAGGGGACGAACTGATTCACTTCCCGGATGGGCTGCCCGGCGGGCAGCTCAGGAATAGCACCGGTGGAGGAAACGTACACGAACTTCCTGCATTCCGGGTGGTGCTTGGCGGCGGCAAGCATATTCTCGGTGCCGCCCACATTGACGGCGATCAGCTTCTCGCTGTAACCCGGGTCGATGGTGACCATGCTGGCACAGTGGATGCAGACGCTCTGGCTGCCCTCGGGGATGTTGAAGAAGGCTTCGCAGTCCTCGGCACTGCACAGATCGCCCTCAAAAACCTCGACCTCAGCGGGCAGATACTTGCGGGCGGGGTCGCCCTTGAGGACGAAGGCCCGGATGTGCTCGCCCCGTTCGATCAGCTGAGTGCAGATGTTGATGCCCAGGAAACCGGCCGCGCCGGTCAGCAGATAAATGGTGTTGATGTTCATATTCATTTCCTCCCGCTTTTCTCTCAAAGTGTATGATACGGTTTACAGCATTGCGGCCAGACCCAGCCCCATGCTGTCGAACCCCTCAGAGACAGCCAGATAGGCATCCATCGTGTCCTCGTCGATACGGACGGGAGAAGAGGTGTTCCGGTTTTTGAAGCTGTTCAAAGTGGCAGCGAGTGCCAGACCGATGCCGTAGTTTGCACCGCCCTCAGTCAGGGTGTAGTAAGCGTCCAGCGCAGTCTCGTCCAGGGTGGAAGCGGTCATGTTCTTGCGGTTCATCATGGTAAGTATCCTCCGTTTTATGTTTGAATGTTTATTGCTTGTTTTTCTTGTGGAGCTCCGTGCTCCCTTGCGATGGCTAAAGGATACCCGACCAAGGTAAACGCAAGGTGAATATTTCTGTTTATCTTTTGTTTATCTTTGGGTGTATAATAGAGCCATACCATAGAAAGTGAGGAGAACGCCATGCTGAAAATTCTGGTTGCGGAAGATGACGTGAGCACCAACAAGCTGCTCTGCGCCATCTTAAAGATCAACGGCTACGAAGCGATCCCGGCCTTCAACGGCGAAGCGGCGCTGGACATCATCGACCACCAGCACATTGACCTGCTGCTGTGCGATGTGATGATGCCTAAAATGGATGGCTTTGCCCTGACCCAGGCCATCCGGGATGGCGGCAGCATGATGCCCATCCTGATGCTGACGGCCAAGGCCCTGCCTGAGGACAAGCACACCGGTTTTCTGGTGGGCACGGATGACTACATGACCAAGCCGCCGGATAAGACCGAGCTGCTGCTCCGCATCAAGGCTCTGCTCCGCCGGGCCCGCATCGTGGATGAGCATAAGATCACGGTGGGGGATGTGGTGGTGGATATGGACAGCCGCACCGTGCGGCGGGGGATGGAGGTGCAGACCCTGCCGCCCAAGGAGTTTGAACTGCTGTACAAGCTGCTGGCCTACCCGGAGCGAACCTTTACCCGGATGGAGCTGCTGGACGAGATCTGGGGCATCGACAGTGAGAGCGATGACAAGACCGTGAATGTCCACATCAACCGTCTGCGCAACCGCTTCTACGACTGGCCGGAGTTTGAGATCCAGACCGTCCGTGGCCTTGGCTACCGGGCCGTGAAGAAAGTGTGACCCAATGAAAAACGCATTCAACCGGCTGCGCAGCGGCATGGAGACCTTGAACCTGACCATGCTTCTGATCCTGAACCTCTTTTTCATGGTCTTTCTGCTGCTGGCCGTCTGCACCGTGCTGGTCCTGGCCGGTGTGGACGAGGGATTTTTCTATCACGATGGACAGGTCGAGCTCGGTGGTGCACTGGCCTTTGTCTATACCGTCTGCATCCTGATCGCTGTGAGCATGGTGGTGATGATACGGATGGTCTTTATCCACCCATTGCAGCAGAACATTGAGGCTATGAAAAAATTGGCAAACGGGGACTTTGCCGTGCGTGTGGATCCCGCGGAACACGGTTACACGTCCCGGGAGATGGTCGAGTTTGAGCAGAGCTTCAACAAGGCGGCGGAGGAGCTGGGCGGCACTGAAATTCTGCGGAAGGATTTTATCAACAACTTCTCCCACGAGTTCAAAACGCCCATTGTCAGCATCAGCGGTTTTGCGGACCTGCTGCTGGAAGAGCAGCTGCCGCCCGAGGATCAGAAGGAATACCTGACCATCATCCGGGACGAGAGCAGGCGGCTGGCCGACCTGGCAACGAATATTCTGACCCTGAACCGGGTGGAGAGCCAGACGATCCTGACCGACAAAGCAGCCTTCCCGCTGGATGAGCAGCTGCGCCAGAGCGTGCTGGTGACCCAGCAGAAGTGGCGGCAGAAGGAGCTGGATTTTGATGCCGACCTTGTTCCGGCAGAGTACACCGGCAGCGAGGGGCTGCTGAAAGAGGTCTGGCTCAACCTGCTGGACAACGCCGCCAAGTTCAGCCCTGAGGGCGGCACCGTGGCCGTGAACCTGCGCAAAGCAAAAAACGCCCTGATGGTCTCGGTGACCGATCAGGGCGAGGGGATGAGCGCCGACACGCAGGCGCATATCTTTGAACAGTTCTATCAGGGCGACACCAGCCACACCACCCAGGGCAACGGTCTGGGCCTTGCCATGGTGAAAAAGGTGCTGGAGCTCCACGGCGGCAGTATCCAGGTGAACAGTGCCCCCGGGCAGGGCAGCTGCTTTACCGTGACACTACCCATATAAACGAAAAAGAGGCGCTGAAAAGCGTCTCTTTTTGCTTCCGGTTCAAATTTCGCCGGGGTGCTCCTTGCGCCAGGCGAGGTAATCCTCCAGGATGACCGTGGCGCTGACGGAATCCAGAATGGCCTTGCGGTGGGCACCAAAAGTTCCCACCTCATCCAGGATATCGGCGGCTTCACAGGTGGACTGCCGCTCGTCCCACATCCGCACGGGCAGGCCGCTCCAGATCTGCAGGGTCTTGCCCAGCTTGCGGCTCTTCTCGGCGCGCTCGCCCTCGGTGCCGTCCATGTTGAGCGGCAGGCCCACCACAATGAGCTCTGCCTTCTGCTCCTGGGCAATGCGGCAGACCTCGGCGGCCACCTTGGGCCGGGCCTTCAGGGTGATCTGCGGGGTGATGGGCGTGGTCAGGAACTCGGTGGGGTCGCAGACCGCAAGCCCCGTGCGGCTGGCACCGTAATCAACTGCTAGAATCTTCATGGGGAGAGCCCCTCCTGTTTTGCTGTTTTTCCTCAGTTTACCACAGAATAGATTTTTCTTCAATTTTGCGGTAGAATAAAGTGATTAAACCTCTCAGTCTCGCCTTTGGCTCGCCAGCTCCCCTAGTAGGGGAGCCCTTGGCATATTGGGTCAGTTCGGTGGCTTGGGCTGAGATGCAGAGAAAGTGAGAAAACAATGTTACAGCTACTTCTGGGCGGTTCCGGCAGCGGAAAAACAACGCTGTTGTACCAGCGCATCCGCGCCCGGGCCGAAAAAGGGGAAAAAAGCATCCTGCTGGTGCCGGAACAATTCACTTCCAGCACCGAGGGCCGCATCTACCGTGAGCTGGGGGATGCCCTGTCCGGCATGGTGGAGAGTTTTTCTTTTACCAGTCTGGCAGAAAAGATCCTTTCCACCGAGGGCGGCGCGGCGGTGCAGACCCTCTCTGACGCAGGCCGTGCCGTGCTGGTGCGCCGGGCGCTGGAGGAGCTGCAGGACAATGTCCACTATTATCACCGCCACCGGCGCAGTGCGGCCTTTTGCCAGATGGCGGCTCAGACCATCGACGAGCTGAAGAGCGCGGGCCTTTCCGGCCGGCAGCTGGCACAGCTGGCCGGTGCCTGCGGAGCCGAGAGCGGTAAGCTCAGTGAGCTGGCCCTCATTTTTCAGGGCTATGAGACTCTGCTGGCCCGCAGCGGCATGGACCCCTCTGACCGGCTGGAGCTGGCCGGAGCCCGGCTGGAGGAAGCGCTGGCCCGGCACAGCCTGCCGGAGTTTCTGCGGGACCGGGCGGTGTTCATTGATGAGTTCGATACCTTCAACGCGCCCAAAAAGCGGCTGCTGGGGGCCATGCTGGCGGCGCTGCCCAGCGTAACGGTGGCCCTCTGCGATGATGGTGCCCCCCTGCTGCCCGGTGACCTGAGCCTGTTCTCCGGGGCCAAGCAGGTGGCGGCGCAGCTGCGCCAGCTGGCCCGGAAAAATGGGGCGGAGGTGGCTGTTCCGCAGCTTTTGCGCAAGGATCTGCGCCACCGGAACGCCCCGGGCCTTGCCGCAGTGGCAGAGCTGCTGGAAACCGGCAGCTGCACCGCGGATGCCCCGGCGGGCGAGGTGCGGCTCTTTGCCGCGCCCAGCCGGGAGGAGGAGGCCCGTGCCGCTGCCGGTGCCATCCGGCGGCTGATGCGGCAGGGCGTGCGGTGCGGAAAGATCGCTGTGGTCTGCCGTGATATCGCCAAGTATCGTGCCGCTGTCCGGTATGAATTCCGGATGGCGGAGATCCCCCTGTACTGCGATGAACCCACCACCCCGGAATTCAGCGCCCCGGCCACGGCGGTGCGGGCCCTGCTGGAGATCGCCCGGGGAGCCGACCTGACCGAGAACCTGACCACCCTTGCCAAGACCGGCCTGTGTGCCCTGAGCGAGGAGCAGGTCTGCGCGCTGGAAAACTATGCCTACACCTGGGCCCCCACGGCGGCGGCCTGGCGGGAGAAGTTCGAGCGCAGCCCCAAGGGCTTTGGGGAACAGGAGCTGACCGAAGAAGACCTCCGCAACCGGGAGCGGGCAGAACATGCCCGTGCCCTGCTCGTGGGGGCGGTAGATGCATTCCGGGCTAAGGTGCGCGGGGTCAACGCCGAGGCTATCAGCCGGGCGGTGTATTTCTGCCTGAAAACGCTGGGGGCTGAGGAACAGCAGGCCGCTCAGGTAAAAGCCATCCGCGCGGGCCGGGGCATCCCGGCGGCGGAGGAAGCCGCCCGGGAGTGGAACGTGGTCATGGGGCTGCTGAACGAGATGGCCCATCTGCTGGGGGAGCAGACCGTGACTGTGGCCGAATACGAGGACCTGTTCGGGCTGCTGCTCCGCTCGTCCGACCTGGGGCACATCCCCCAGACTCTGGATGCGGTGGTGCTGGCCAGCGCAGGCAAGATGCGTCTGGACGCGCCGGACTATGTGTTCGTGCTGGGGCTGGCCGAGGGGGAATTCCCGGCCGCGCCCGGCGAGGTGGGTCTGCTGACCCACGCCGACCGCGATGCCCTGATGGCGCAGGAGATCGACCTGCCCGACTGCTTTGAGAACCGTGTGGTGCGTGAGCAGATCTGCTTCTACAAGGCCCTGACCGCTCCTGCAAAGGGGCTGTGGCTCAGCTGGCCCAAGGGGCAGGGGCAGACCCTCTGCGCTGCGCTGGAACCCCTCGTGGAAGCACTGGCCCCTGCTGCCCCGGAGCTGGAACTGACGGACCTTGCGGCCACTCCCGCAGATGGGCTGGACTGTCTGGGCGGCGGCTGGCCCCTGACGGAGACCGAGCGTGCCAGCCTGACAGAGGCTCTGCACACCCCCGGCGAGACCGAGCCGCAGGGCCTTGCCCTGCTGCGCCGGATGGCCGACACGGCCCCCCGGCAGGTGCATGACCTGCCTGCGCTGGAAGCGCTGCTGGGGCGGAAGCTGCGCATTTCGCCCAGTCAGCTGGAAAAATATTATACCTGCCGCTACGGCTACTTTTTGCAGTATGTGCTGGGGCTCAGGCCCCGCCGCCGGGCCGAGCTTTCCGCCGACCAGAGCGGAACCCTGATGCACTGGGTGCTGCAGATGGCGCTGGACCCTCACCCCGGCCCGGACAACCCCATGGCGGCGCTGGAGCCCTTTATGGAGCTGGACGATGAGGCCATGGCAAGCCTTGCCGCGCTGCTGGTGGACGAGTACGCCAAACGCTATCTGCCTGAGGATACCGCCCGCTTTGCCTATCTGCTCTCCCGCCTGAAAAAGAGCATGACAAGCCTGCTGCTCTACCTGCGGGATGAGCAGCGGCAGTCTAGCTTCAAGCCCGTGGCCTGTGAGCTGAAGATCGGCCGGGGCGAGGATGCCGTGCCTGCCCAGGTGTATCACCTGTCGGACGGGCGCACCGTCCAGCTGGTGGGCACCGTGGACCGTGCCGACGAGTGGGTGGAGGAGGACGGCACCCGCTGGGTGCGGGTGGTGGACTACAAGACCGGCACCAAAAAGCTGGACCTGAAGGAAGTCTACTGCGGTCTGGACTGCCAGATGCTGCTCTACCTGTTCAGCCTGACCCGGGATAAAAGCGGCCGCTTTACGGGGGCGGAACCGGCTGGTGTGCTCTACCTGCTGGCCGACCCGGCCCCTGAGACCACCACCCGCGAAAAGGCGGCTCACAGTGTGGAATACAAACTGGACGGTCTGGTGCGGGACGAGCAGAAGCTGTTCGATGCCATGGATGCCGACGAGACCGGCAGATACCTGCCCTTCTCCTATTACAAAGGCGCGCCCAGCCCCTACCAGAAGGACAAGCGGGCAGACATCGCCAAGCTGAACCGCATCCAGCTGCATCTGGATGATCTTGTGACCCGGATGGGACAGCAGCTCTATGAGGGGCAGATCGCCGCCGAGCCGCTGGTCACGGGCCGGAGCCCCTGCCAGTGGTGTGATTACGGATTTATCTGCTGCCACGAGATCGGCATCGGGGAGCGGGCGCTGGAGGCCCCCGCAAAGCCATTTGAGGCTCCTGGGCAGCCCGAAGAGGGAGAGGAGGAACAGGCATGAGTGAACCCAAGTGGACCCCCGCCCAGCGGGCCGCCATCGAGGACCGGGGCGGCGCGCTGCTGGTGAGCGCGGCGGCGGGCAGCGGCAAAACGGCTGTTCTGACCGAGCGGGCTGTCCGGCTCATCACCGACCCGGAGCATCCCGTGGATGCGGACCGTCTGCTCATCGTCACCTTTACCAATGCGGCGGCGGCAGAGCTGCGGGCCCGCATCGGGCAGGCGCTTCTGAAGCGCAGCCAGGCGGAACCCGGCAATGGCGCGCTGCGCCGCCAGCGGATGCTGCTGCAGCGCGCGCCCATCTGCACCATCGATGCCTTCTGTCTGGACCTGCTGCGCAAGCACTTTCAGGCGCTGGATATCCCGCCGGACTTTTCCCCCGCAGACCCCGGCAGTGTGGAGCTCCTGCGGGCCTCTGCCCTGAGCGAGACGCTGGAAAATGCCTACCGCGACCCGGATTTCTGCGCCTTTGCCGACCTCTACGGCAAGGGCCGCACCGACCGTGCGGCGGGCGAGACGATCCTGCATGTCTACGATTTCCTGCGCGCCCTGCCCGATTACGACAAAAAGCTGGACGAATTTCTGGCTCCGTGGCAGGAGGAAAATGGCTTTGCTGCCACCTGTTGGCATGATCTGCTGCTGGCCGAAACTGCCCGCAGTGCCAGGGCGGCAGGGGAACTGTTCCGCGCCGCGCTGGCTGACTGCCCGGGCGACCGGGAGCAGGAGCTGGCCGATGCCGAGGAAAAGAAAACGCCCTCTGCCCGGGAAAAGGCAAAGAATGCCGTGCTGGAAAAATATACCGATGCACAGGAACGGCTGGACAAGGCTGCCGCCCTGCTGGGCAGGGTGGAACAGCTGGCTGTGGCGGGGGAATGGACCCCGCTTTACGATCTGCTGACCCCCTATGTGCTGGGTATGGAGGAGCTGCCCGGCCTGAAAGGAATGAAAAAGCGGCTGAACGGCGAACACAAAAAAGTCATCCGCACCCGCGCCGATGAAGGCGCGGCCCTGTTTGCGCAGATCCTTGAGCTGATCCCCTGCAGTGAGGAGGAGGCTGAGGCAGACCGCAGGGCCGCGGAGCCCCGCCTGCGGGCCCTGTTTGCGGCGGTGCGGGATTTCGATGCCCGGTTCTCGGCCAAAAAGCGGGACCGGAAACTGCTGGAGTTCAGCGACTTTGAGCATCAGGCCCTCCGCCTGCTCCGTGACCCGGACGGCACCCCCACCGCGCTGTGCGGGGTCATCCGGCAGAACTACGCCGCCGTGATGGTGGATGAATATCAGGACACCAACGCCCTGCAGGATGCCTTGTACCGGTGCCTCGCGTCCCCGGCGGGGGACGACCTCTTCCTGGTGGGAGATCTGAAGCAGAGCATCTACCGCTTCCGGCAGGCAGACCCCAGCATCTTCCGGGAAAAACTGGACAGCTGGCCCGCCCTGCCCGGCGGCGCAGCGCGGCCCCGCCCGGCAGAGGGGACCCCCGGCACCGATGCCATGCTGGCGCTGGATGCCAACTTCCGCTCGGCTCCGCAGGTGGTGGAAGGGGTCAATTTCCTGTTTGAGCGGCTCATGTCCCCGGAACTCGGCGACACGGCCTACGGCGACGGCCAGCGGCTGGTCTGCGGGGCACCCGGGGAATACACGGGCAGCGTGGAGGCGCATTTCCTGCCCGATGACACCGCCGAAACGGACGCGGGCTGGATCGCCCGGCGCATCGAGGAGATGGTGCAGAGCGGCGAGCCGGTGCGGGACGGCAGTGCCACCCGCCCGGTGCAGTACGAGGACTGCTGCATCCTGCTGGCGGCGCGCATTGATTTTCCGGCCTATGTGGAAGCGTTGACCGCCCGGGGCATCCCGGTGTATGCGGATGCCCGCGAAAACCTGCTGGATGCCCCCCACATCCGGCCCCTCATCGCCCTGCTGAAGGTCATTGACAACCCGGCGCAGGATATCTATCTTGCCGCCGCCATGCTGGGCCCGCTGTTCGGTTTCACCGATGACGACCTTGTCCGCCTGCGGGCCAGAGCCGAAGAAATCCAGAAGCAGCAGGGGGAAAACGCCCCCCAGCGCATCAGCCTCTACGGCGCGCTGCTGCTCACCGTGAACAGCGGGGAAGACACCCCTTTTACCGGAAAAGTCCGGGCGTTCTATGCCCGGCTGACTGAGCTGCGACGGATGGCCCGCAGTGCCCCGGCAGAACAGCTGCTGGAGGAGATCTTTGCTTCCACCGGCTACCTTGCCGCACTGGGCGTGATGGAAAACGGTGCCCGCCGCCGGGAGGATGCCCGGCGGTTTGCTTCCTTCTGTGCCGGGGCCGGCTCCGGCGGCATCTCGGCGCTGGTGCGGGCCATTGACGCTGCGGCGCTGGCAGGCTCCACGGGGCAGGATACCGTGCCCGGCGGCTCCCGCCCCGGCTGTGTGACCGTGATGACCATCCACCGCTCCAAGGGCCTGCAGTTCCCGGTGGTGTTCGTGGCCGACACGGCCCGTCGCTTCAATGCCGCCGATACCCGCCAGCCGGTGCTCCTGCATCGGATATATGGAGCGGGCCTGCGCCTGCGCCCCGAGGAGGGCGAGGGCGCGTACAAGACGGCGGCCTACACGGCGCTCTCCAATGTCCACGCCGCCGAGATGCGCAGTGAGCAGATGCGCCTGCTCTATGTGGCGCTGACCCGCGCGCAGGATAAGCTCATCCTGACCGTGCCGCTGGGCATCGGAAAGACCTCCAACCCCTTTACCAGAGCGGCGGCCTTCCTTGAAGCCGGGGCGGGGCAGACGCTCTGCCGGCAGGCGAACAGCTTTGCCGACTGGCTCCGCGCGGCCCTGCTCGTCCACCCCAACGGCGGCCCTCTGCGCCGGCTGGCCGAGGATCTGGAACTGCCCTTTGCGGATACCGGGAGCACCATTACCCTGACAGTGCAGCAGGCGCTGCCCGAGGGCGTGGAGCCGCCCGACACGGAACTGGAGGAAAGGCCGCTGGCCCAGGCAGACCCGGCCCTGACCGAGGCACTGCGGCAGGGCTTTGCCTGGCAGTACCCTGCGGCGGAGCTGGCCCAAGTGCCCGCCAAGGTCAGCGTGACCGGCATCGTTCACAAGGCAGAGCAGACCACGCTGGAGCGCCCGGGCTTTCTGGCAAAGGACGGCCTGACCGCCGCCGAGATGGGCACGGCCCTCCACGCCTTCCTGGAGCACGCCGATTTTGCGGCTCTTGCAGCGGCAAAACAGGCGGGCACGCTGGAAACGGCGATCCCCGCCGAGCGTGACCGGCAGGTGGAAGCAAAGCTCACCGCACCCGAAATTGCGGAGAAGCTGGATGCAGGGCGCATCCGCCGCTTTGTGGAGAGCGAAGCCTTTGCGCGCATCTGTGCCGCGGATGAGGTGCTGCGGGAGCTGGACTTTATCACGGCCCTGCCTGCCGCCGAGGTGCTGACCGCTCAGGGCACTGCCCCCGCCGACAGCGCTGCCGTGGCACAGGCAAAGGTGCTGGTGCAGGGCATCGCTGACCTGGTGCTGGTGTTCCCGGACCACCTGGAGCTGCTGGATTACAAGACGGACCGCCGAAAATCCGAGGATGACTTCCTTGCCGCCTATCGCGCCCAACTTGACCTCTATGCCCTTGCCATCAGCAAGCGCTTTGCCCCAAAACCGGTGACCTATAAGGGCATCTACTCGCTGGAACTGGGGAAGCTGATTGAAGCATAAGGAAAACGGGCTCGCCCTCTCAGTCTCGCATTTGCTCGACAGCTCTCCCAAAGGGAGAGCCCTTGGCAAAACGGTTTATATTTATGCCAAACCGAAATGCTTCCGGGCTCTGCACTTATTTTTACTTTTTCAAACTCTTATTCACGCTGTCGGCCTCGGCGCAGTTTTTCTGGTGGTCCGCGTAGGTCTTGGCGTAGTAATAATGACCGCTCTGGTCTGTCACAAAGAAATAGCAGTCCTTGACTTCCGGGTCACACTGGGGGTCCAGCGCCGCCCGGATGGCCGCAAGGCCGGGGTTGGAGATGGGGCCCGCCGGGAGGCCGGTGCAGTTGTAGGTGTCGTAGGCGTCCCGGATGTTGGCCGGGATACTGTCCCACCCGCCGTAATAGGGGGCCACCCAGTTCCACAGATAGTTGTTGTCGGCATCGCTCTGGACATGGCTGGAGGTGTTGCTCTGGAGCTTGGGGTAGGGCGAACCCTCCGCCAGCCGGTTGCGGAACACCTGGGCCACATTATCGTCCTGGTCGTTGCCCGCTTCCTCCTGCACGAACGATGCCAGCGTGATCAGCTCCGGCAGGGTCATCCCCTGCTCGTCCAGCTGCTTGTACATGGCGTCGGTGATCTGCTTGTCAAAGTGGGCGTAGAACGTGGCCACATAATTGTGGACGGTATCGTCTTTCAGAAACTCGTAGGTATCCGGAAAGAGATAGCCCTCGCACTTCAAAAAACGGTCCGGGGCGTCCTTGTCGTCCGGGACATACTGCCAGAACTTATATTCACTGAAATCGCCGGTGTTGGCCTCTTTCAGGAATTCCTCAGCCGTGCAGAGACCGGCATCCTCCATCTTCCGGGCCATGGCGATGGCGGTGGTACCCTCGGGGAACGTCAGGCGGACGCTCTCGGCCTTGGCATACTCCGACAACACCTCGATCAGGTTGTTGTAGGAGCTGCCGGGTGCAAGCGTAAACTCGCCGTACTGCAATTTTGCGGCAGCTCCCTGTTTGCCCACATACCAGCGGAACAGGCGCGGGAATTTGATCACCCCCGCCTCTTTCAGCGCGTTGGCAATGGTGCCCACGCCGCTGCCCTGCTGGATGCTCACGGTGACTTCCTCGCCCGGCGTGCCGCCGTCGATCTCCCGCTTTGCCATCCAGACACCGCCGCCCGCGACCACGAGCAGCAGTACCAGAAGCACCAGAACAATTTTCAGTGCCCCGCCCTTTTTGCGGGGAGCACTGTGGGAATTTTTGTGTGCCATACCCACTCCTTTAACCGTTTTCCAGCATCAGCCGCATGTAGCTCTCGCTCACATCAAAGGGTTCGCCCTCAAAGCGGATCATGCCATAGTCCTGCCGGGTGCCCTCACCCAGGAACAGGTTCTGGGCAGCACCCACCGTGATAACAGCTTTTTCCACGATGACCTCTTTCTCCCGGGCCGCTTCCATCAGTTTCTCGGCAGAACGGTCATCCTCGGCCATCAGCTCCACAAAATAGAGAGTATCCTCCTTGCGGAAATAGATGCCGTAGCCCTGCTCACTGGACACGATGGTGGCACCGCGGGAGTACAGGTCTCCCAGCACCACGGCCATCTTCTCCGGCGTCAGCATGACCGTATCCGGCCAGAAGCGCTCCCGCAGCTCGCAGAGCTTTTTGGCGGTCACCGAGTCAAACTCAGCCTGGCTCCACAGGTTGCGCTCCACTTCCCGGGGCAGGCAGCGGAGGGCAAAAGCTTTCTGGAACCCCTTATCCTGCAGCAGCGCTGCCCGCTCCGGGCTGGTGGGCGCGGCCACCGTAAAGCCCGCGCCCCGCAGCTTCTGCTGGGCGCAGAGAGTATCCACCAAACCCGCCAAAATCAGGCTGCCCTGCCCGCACAGGCCAAACAGGTAATTGCCCGGGCGGCCCTGCAGCGTGACCGGCACCGCCAATGCCGCAGCCTCGATCTGGCCGTTTTCTTCGGCCACGTAAACATTCTGTTCCCCGGCAAAACGGTCCATGGCGGTGTTGATAAACTCCGCCGTATCCCCCCGCTCTTTCTGCCAGAGTGCCACCACCGCCGCACGATCCGACGGCTGCATCAAACGATACATGAATAGGATGCCTCCTTTATTCTCAAATAACCCGCTGGGCCAATTTCCGCACTTCGCTCTGGATGTCCTCGATGCTCCGCATGGCATCGCCCTGGGTGCAGTGGACCGTCTCCCAGCCCAGATGGGCCGCACAGAATTCCGCCGCGTTCCGGCTCCGGGCCAGGTACTCCACGTCTTTTTCGTGGACGTCTTTTTTGCTCTCGTCGCCATGGTAGCGGCCCGTCATCAGCTTCTGGCTCACAGCGGGGTCTACCTGCAGGTAGATGACTTCATCCGGGGCAGGCAGTCCCAGCAGCCGGAACTCATAATCAAACAGCCACTGCAAAAAGCTCTCCCACTGCTCCGGCGGGAGCTTGGAGCACTGGTGTACTGCATTCGATGTGGTGTAGCGGTCCGCAATGATGACGCCGCCCGCCTCGTAAAAGCTGCCCCAGCTGGTTTTGTAACTGGCGTAGCGGTCTACTGCATAGAAGCTTGACGCCGCGTAGGCGTTCACATCATCGGGCTTGTCCCCAAACTGTCCGGCCAGATACATCTTGACCAGGGCGCTGGAATCGCTGGCATAATCCGGGAATGTGATCTCCTGAACATTTTTGCCTGCTTCTTTCAGGTGTTGGGCCAGCAGTTTAGCCTGAGTCGCCTTGCCGCTGCCGTCCAGCCCTTCCAGCACGATGAGGGTGCCCTTTTTTGCATCAACCATTCTGCGGTTCCCCTTTCAGCGCGGCATACCGGGCACGGACTTCCGCCGTGCGGCCACAGCACATTTTTCCCTCCGGGCAGGGGCCAGAAACGCAGGCCGGGCCCGCCTTGGCAAAGAGGTGGGGTGCCACCGGGTAGACCAGCCGGAGCATCTCTTCGGCCAGTGCCCGGATCTCCCACTGGGCACGGCTGCAACACCGCAGGTGGAAGAAGTTCTGCAAGCTGCGGGCGTTCATCGTCACTACCATTTTCGTCTCGCAGGCGTTGGGCAGCACAAAGCGGGCGTCCTCGTTGGCCTGCTTGGAGGCCTTCGCGCGGGCCTGCTTCTCAGGCATTCCCTCGGCCATGAGGCGGGCGGTGTGGCCGTCCTCCAGCTTCTGCACGAGATCAAGATACCGCTGGGCGTCCTCGTTCATACTCTCGATAAACGCTGCCTTTGCCTCGGGGATGGCCTCGATCTCGGGCGGGATGACATAGCGGAAATCGTCCAGCCGGACATACCGCTGGCTCTGGACGCTGAACGACGCAATGCGGTGCCGGGTGATCTGTGCCAGCAGGGTGCGGCTGACTCCCTCAATGCCAAAGGTAAAGCTGGCGTGCTCAATGGGGCTTGCGTGGCCCAGGTCACTGAGCATGGTCAGGAAGCGGGCGGTCTTTTCCTCGTCCAGCCCGTCCAGCAGGTCGGTGATATGGGCATCGGAGTAGCAGAGCTTGGCCGCTGCCG
>ERZ827150.1078-NODE-1078-length-35620-cov-6.684015_pt1 | contig 35620 bp, 24 predicted proteins | sample MGYA00519779_ERZ827150 | MGnify/ENA primary metagenome ERZ827150 (study PRJEB31778, sample SAMEA3449267) | human gut metagenome | biome: human gut; feature: human-associated habitat; material: faeces | place: United Kingdom | collected 2010/2012 ...
TGCACAGATGTTTGTGATCGAAGGGATGGATAACGTTCGGGAAGTGATCGAAAAAAAAAAAAAAAAAAAAAAATTTAAAAAAAAAAAAAAAAAAAAAAAAAAAAACGATTTTTTTACCGATTTTCTTTATTTTTTCTCAATTATATCCTATTTGAAAAAATTCCGCTGAAAAAGCAATAAATAAATCACCCCGATGGTAATATAGCTGTCCGCAAAGTTGAAAATCGGGCTAAAAAAGAGAAACTCTTCACCGCCAACCCACGGGAACCACGACGGATAGGTTCCCTCAAACAACGGGAAAAACAACATATCGACCACTTTACCGTGCAGAAAACCGGCATAGCCACCGCCTTCAGGAAGGAATGTCGCAACTTGTGTAAAAGTAGATTCGGAAAACAACAGACCGTAAAATGCGCTGTCGATCACATTTCCGACCGCTCCCGCAAAAATCAGAATAATCCCGACTGTCACACCGACCGGGGCCTTCTTCTTATACAGATAACGGATATAAAAGCCTAAAGCCACGATGGCTACCAAACGGAATACGCTCAATATCAGCTTTCCATAGCTACCTCCCAGTTCAAAGCCAAATGCGGCACCGGGATTTTCGATAAACCGGATAAAAAACCAATTCGGGAAAACCGTTACGCTCTCATCGAGCAGAAAGTGTGTCTTAATCCATATCTTGACCACCTGATCCAGCAGCAACAAACCGACGATCAGCAACCATATCTTCTTCTTATTCATTCCAGACGAGGTAATTTGTTGGATTCGCAAAGATCGCTAATTTTTTGTAAAAGCCAAACTACCCCGGATATAAATGGGTCTGTGCGGTGTAACGCGTGAGCCATATCGAGTTAGAAAAGCTCGGCCCTGTCCGTTTTATTCGTCCAATCGGCAGATTACTCGGCACTCAGGCTCGGGTTCAGCTGTTGCAAAGTTCGGTCAATTCAGCTCCCGCCCTAAATTTCACAACATTCCGGGGTGCAATCCGCAACATCGCACCGGTCCGGGGATTACGTCCGGTTCGCGCCGGCTTCTTTGCTATTGAAAAGGATCCAAAGCCGACCAACACGATCTTGTCTCCCTGTTGCAAAACCTCCCCCGTCACTTCGATCAACGCATCGAGCGCCCGTTTCGCATCTACTTTGGTAATGTTCGCTCGTGACGCAATCGCATCCACAAGCTGTGTCTTATTCATAATCGCACACTTTTTTTTAATCAATTTGACATGTTATTAATCAGTCTATTACAAATATAACGATCTACCTTTTAAAACCCAAATTTTTTCTGTCATTTTTCCCTCTATTCAGTCTTGGTTCGACCGCTCTTCCCTTGTTTCCATTCTGCAAAAAATCGCAAAATCTATCTGAAAAATACTCCTGACGCATATAATACCGGTCATCTTGTTGTTCCTGCCGTTTGTTGATCACGATGCGAAAAATAGGACCTCGGACCGCTATCTTTCGATCTCGATTTCAGAAAGTTCCTTGTTCCCTTCTATGAAAAGTCGCAAGAAAAAAGTTGAAGTTGTGTTGCCTCCGACGCCCGAGCCCCTTTATGCAGGCACTCAATCATCCAGCACCTTGTCAAAAACCTTTCTCTTCGATTGGGGATTTCCGGGAGTATATATAATATCGCCGCAATAGCGGAACCGCTCCCCCTCGAGAAGTTTCTGCATAAAGCTATCATCATATTTGATGTCAATTCTGAAGATGTGTACTCCCCGCATCAACGCAAGCTTGACGGTCATCCGGAGGAAACGTTCGGCAAGTCCACTCACCTCCGCTTTGTCCACAACAGCAAGCCGGCGGAGTGCGACATAAGGCCCGTCCGCACTCCAGCGACCTTTCCACGCCGAATATGCTGAGTCACCGTTGAACACAACCGCTCCGTACGCAACAATTCTGTCCTCATATTGAACGACATACCCGCAGCCCTTTTCTATATCGGAGGCGATATTCTCGCGAAGAGGTGACTTATCGGTTCCCAGACACATCCCGTCGCTTTCCATCCGCACCTTGACCCGCTGGAATATCTCACATATATCAAAAACATCCTTTTCGATCGCCTTTCTCATAACATAGCCCTCATCCGCAAGATAATCGGGCAGGGCTCCGGACACTGTACATACAAAACCGGCTACCGCAGACGCCGACACATGCGCCTGTTCGACGGTGTGTCCGGAGAGGATAGACGCCACGAAGGCCCCGGTAAAGGAGTCTCCGGCCCCAACGGTATCCACAACCGGGACATCTCCTGCCGGCACGTAACTCTCCCGGACATCCGGACTCTCGGGAGTGGTATAATATACATAACTGCCGTCGGCTCCGCAGGTAAGGATAAGGCAGCGCAGAGCATACTCCGACATCAGATTCCGACAAGAATCATTCTCCGAACAGAGCCCATACCCCACAAGAACTGACAGCTCGGATTCATTGATCTTAAGAATATTGCACCTCCGGAGCGATGCTTCGAGCGTTTCACGGTCATAAAATGTTCCCCTTAAATTGGCATCGAATATCTTCAGGACATCCTTCCCCAGTGAATCCAGAAAGGCAAGTATCGATGTACGCGAGACGGGAGAGCGCTGGGCCAGTGATCCGAAACATACGGCTGCCAATCTTGACCCCGTTCCCTCGGGAAGAACAATAGGGGCGATATTGTCCCACGCGGAACCGTCGGGAAAATCATATTCGGGCACACCGTCTTTCGACAGCCTCACCTCGACACGCCCCGTAGGGAACCCCGTCTCCTGAAAAACCGGAACAAGACCAGCATCTGAAAACGCTTCTTTCAGCCTCTGTCCATCGTTGTCCCGGCCTACCGCACTGACAACCATACACTCATATTCCGAACGAACATCGTTTCTCAAAAAATGTCCGGCAAAATTGGCAGGAGCACCGCCCGGAAGCTTTTTCCCGTCAATCACATCCCAGAGCACCTCACCTATGCCTGCTATTACCTTTTTCATACAATTCATATTTTATATCGTAGCACCAATACAAATTTAACAAATCTGTACACTTTTCCTCCACTTGAAAGAAAAAGTTAGGGGCAAGATTTTCGGCGTCGAATGATTTGTATTGACGCACACATCGAGAATTCATCGCGGGGCGAGCGTTCGACAGAGTGACAAGCGTTCAGCAGAAAGGCGGGCATTCGACCGTGTATGGGATAGAGCCCGAACAAGTTATCCATGGCAAGAGCTCGACAAGGATGAAGGCAGGGTCCGCTTTTTACCCTGCAAAGATCATTTTGCACCCCATTCCATCTTCAAGAGACACCGCTGTCCTATGCTCATTCCGATCGTTGCTGCTTTAGAGGCTAAAACGAGGCTGCCTTTCCCCAACCGGGACAAGGGCAGCGTGGACGACTTTTAGATGCGTCCAATATTGGGAGCGGATGAGTGATGCAAGCCAATTTGCTCCTTTTGCGATATTTCGTTAATTTCTATATCAGCAGGGGTTCTCCGTTAACTAATGATGAGATGCACAACACAACGTCTCGACCGTTGCTTTCATGCCGATTTTCGGTTTACACGTTGGTTTACACAAACAAAGCCCACGAAAAGTACTGCAAGCCTACCGAATCAGACATAAAAAAAGCAACCTGTATCTCTACAAGTTGCTCTTCACCAGTGACTCCGACAGGATTCAAACCTGTAACCTCTTGATCCGTAGTCAAGTGCTCTATTCAGTTAAGCTACGGAGCCATCCCTTAATTGCGAGTGCAAAGATAAGCAAAAATTTATTCCGCACAAATATTTTTCAAAAGAAGTTTTCGGCAAGTCTGCATATTTCTGCATTTCCACTGCCACTACACCCATCCTAATGTATCACTTAACTGCAACACTGTCAACCGTTACTGTCGTTTTTTCTCCCCTTTCGCGATAAAACTTTTCCGAGAGCAATCTCGTCAGCTCGGCCGGACGAATATTTCTGGCCAGTATCACTCCATCCGGACCTATCAGCACATTCGACGGAATCGACCGTACTCCATACGTTGCTGCCTCCGGTGTATTCCAGAAGGCCAAACGACTGACCTGCATCCACCCCATTTTCGTCGAACGCAAATAGCGAAGCCATGCTTCACGCTCCCGATCGAGCGACACCGCATAAATCTCAAATCCGTCTTTATGGAATCTATTGTAAACCTCCACCCACTGCGGAATCTCGGCCCGACAAGGCGGACACCACGAAGCCCAGAAATCGAGCAGCACATACCGCCCTTCCCCGACCGACTGTGACAAGGAACAATCCGTTCCGGTCGTATCGGGCAGAGAGATATCCACATAGGGCTGTCCGACCGCCGTACGGGTCAGGGCCTCAGACATACTCTCCAACAATCCTCCATACACCGACGAACGGGCCGACGGTCCCAACTCGGTCAATGCCCGACGCAACTCTTCGGCACTCATTTCATACGAAAGGTGTCGGAAAAGCACATAGGCTGCAACGACACTCCCCGCATGCTGCCGCACGAAATTTTCAGCCCACCGGAACTGAACCTGCCGCAACGAATCAGCCATCATGGAACTCGAAGCCTGCACCTCCGGAGCGTTCGATAAATTTCCGAGTGAATCGTATTGCATGCAAAAAACGCGATAGAGCGAATCGTTCGTCGATCCGGTCACACGAATATCCTGCGGAGCCGCAGCCGAACCGGTGATCCGAATCGGACGGTTTTCCAAAAAAAACCGCGAGATGGCTCCGTCTTGAGCCTCAACGGCTGCATAAATCGGCACGGAAACCTCACCGGTAAAACGGAATGCCCCGTTCATCACCTCCGTTGAGTCGATAACGCGCGGCTGTTTACCCTCGAATACAGAAAGATACACTTTTCCAGACACGCCGGAAATCTCTCCATCGATCGTATAACCCGTCGAAGTCGACTGTTCGGTACACGCAGTCGCCCCTAAGACCGCCGCACACAACAAGAGCTGCAATCTGAATGTTCGCATTTTTCTATAAATCTCTATGGTCCTACTTCTTGATCCGTTCGGGATGATTCGAAACAAACTGTTCCCAACTGCTCGAAGCCACAGGTCCTCCTCCGAGCGCCTTTTTCTTGGTCCGCGATTCCAACTTCGGAACAGGTGCACTCTGAAACCAATGGCACACCGCCACAGCCAGACCGTCCGTCGCATCAAGGTGTCGAGGCAAAGTCTCCAGATGCAGCAGATTTTTCAACATCAGAGCCACCTGCTCCTTCGATGCCGAACCACGTCCGGTGATCGTCTGCTTCACTTTCCGGGGGGCATACTCCGCCACCGGAACACCCCGACTCAACGCTGCCGCCATGGCCACTCCCTGAGCCCGGCCCAACTTCAGCATACTCTGGACATTTTTCCCGAAAAAGGGCGATTCGAGAGCTACCTCATCGGGGCGATATTCGTCGATCAGTCCGCTTACCCGATCGAATATGTAGCGAAGTTTCTGATACGGATCTGCGATTCGGTGCAAATCAATATCTCCCAGAACAATACACGATGCGGCGCGGCCCTCCACTCGAAGCAACCCATACCCCGTCACGTTCGTACCGGGATCGATTCCCATAATAATCTTAGGCGTCACCTCTCTCCTCCTGTCGCGACTACTATACTATTATTGTTCGGCCAATTGTGCTTTCAATTGCTCCAACTCTTTCTCCATACGGCGCACCTGCGCACTCAACTCGGGGAGGTTGCGATAGACCGCAAATGAGCGATGGTACTTGATTCCGGGCATTGCCGGGCTTCCCATATAGACCTGACCGGCCGCAATGCTGTTCGAAACGCCCGACTTGGAGGCGATCTTCACCCCGTCGCCGATCGTCAGATGGCCCGCAATACCAACCTGACCGCCCATCATACACCCTGCTCCCACCTTGGATGATCCGGCCACACCGACCTGCGAAGCCGCTACCGTATTGGCTCCCACCGTCACATTATGGCCGATCTGAATCAGGTTGTCGAGCTTAACCCCTTTATGGATAACCGTAGAGCCCATCGTAGCCCGATCGATACAGGTATTCGCCCCGATCTCCACATCGTCCTCGATCCGCACGTTTCCGATCTGAGGAATCTTGTGATAAACGCCATGTTCGTCGGGAGCGAATCCGAAACCATCGGCCCCGATAATCGATCCCGCATGAATCGTCACCCGGTTACCGATTTCGCAGGCCTCATAAATCTTCACGCCCGGAAACAACGTCACGTCGTCACCCAGACGCACCCCATCGCCCAGATACACCTGAGGATAGATCTTGCACCGGTTTCCGATTTTCACACCCTGCTCGATCACCGCATAGTCGCCCACATACATCTCTTCGCCCATCTCTACCGACTCATGAATCGCTGCCAACTTGCTGATGCCCCGCTTCTGCGGCTTGTTTGCAATATACAGTTCCAGCAACTTGGCAAAGCAGGAATAGGCATCGTCAACCTTGATCATCGTGGCGGACACGGGAGCCGTCGGTTCGAACGACCGATTGACGATTACGATCGTGGCCTTCGTCTGGTAGATATAGTGTTCGTACTTCGGATTCGACAGAAAGGCGAGCGATCCGGAATGTCCCTCCTCGATCTTCGACAATTCGGAAACCGTCGCCTTCGGGTCGCCGACAATATCGCCTTGCAAAAATCCGGCTATGAGTTCTGCTGTAAATTCCATAACTTCACGTATTACAAATAGTTCTTGATATCAATATTTTCGGGCATCAACGGTGTGGGGTCCCCGCCGAATGCCAACAGTTCCCGAATCACACTCGACGATATGGCCACATAATCGGCCGGAGTGAACAACAGTACGGTCTTGATCTCCGGAAACAGCGAGCAGTTGACCTGCATGATGCTCCGCTCGTACTCAAAATCCACCGTATTGCGCAAACCCCGCAAGATCGTCTTGATGCCCAGTTCGCGACAAAAAGCTCCGGTCAGCTCCGTATAGATCCGGACCTCGATGCGCGGCTCGTCCCGATACAGATCGCGAATCAATCGCATCCGGTTCTCCGGTGTCATCAGACCCTGTTTCTCCTTGTTGATCCCAATGGCAATTACTATCCGATCAAAGAGTTCCAAGCCCTGATCGACCACATATTTGTGGCCCAGCGTAAACGGATCAAACGACCCGGGAAAGAGTGCTACTCCATTCATATCTCATTTCGTTTTGCACATCCTATATTGAATGCAAGATACGTATCTTTTCGAATTAAACAATCGCTTTTTTCGTTTTTCCGGCAATCAGCTTCATCCGGTCTCTCCAAAAGAGCGAGGCTGCCGTATACCGACAGCCTCACCCGCTATTTTTCTTGTTCCGATTAGCCAATCAGCCGATCATACAGCTTCCGGAAACCGACCTCGGCTCCGATCATCGAGGAGAGTTCGGAGATAGCTACACGTTTCTGTTCCATTGAATCTCGATACCGGACGGTTACGGTCTGATCCTCCAAGGTCTGGTGATCCACCGTAATACAGAACGGCGTTCCGATCGCATCCTGACGACGGTAACGTTTTCCGATACTGTCCTTCTCGTCGTACTGCATGTTGAAGTCGAACTTCAGCTGATGCAGAATCTCACGGGCCACCTCCGGCAGTCCGTCTTTCTTAACCAACGGCAGTACGGCAGCCTTCACCGGAGCCAGTGCGGGCGGGAAGTGCATCACCACACGCGTTTCGCCATTTTCGAGCTTCTGCTCTTCGTACGATGCAGAGAGCACCTGAAGCACCATACGATCGACTCCGATCGACGTCTCGATCACATAAGGCACGTAGCTCTCACCCGTCTCCGTATCGAAATACTGGATCTTCTTGCCCGAGAATTTCTGGTGGTTGCCCAGATCGAAGTCGGTACGCGAGTGGATACCCTCCACCTCCTTGAACCCGAACGGGAATTCATACTCCACGTCAGTCGCGGCATTGGCATAGTGTGCCAGCTTCTCGTGATCGTGGAAACGGTAGTGTTCGTCGCCGAAACCAAGTGCACGGTGCCACTTCATCCGAATCTCCTTCCACTTCTTGAACCATCCGAGCTCCTCACCCGGCCGAACAAAGAACTGCATCTCCATCTGCTCGAACTCACGCATCCGGAAGATGAACTGACGGGCTACGATCTCATTCCGGAAGGCCTTTCCGATCTGTGCGATACCGAACGGAATCTTCATACGGCCCGTTTTCTGGACATTCAGGAAGTTTACGAAGATACCCTGTGCCGTCTCGGGTCGCAGATAGATCGTATTGGCCCCATCACTGACTGAACCGATCTTCGTTTCGAACATCAGATTGAACTGACGCACCTCCGTCCAGTTGCGCGTACCCGAAATCGGACAAACAATCTCACAGTCGAGGATAATCTGTCGCAGCTCGTTCAGGTCGTTACGATTCAGTGCATCGACCATGCGGCTATGCGCCATGTCGCGTTTTGCCCGATAGTCGGCAACCCGGGGATTGGTCTCCATAAACTTGGCCTCGTCAAACGAGTCGCCGAAACGTTTTTTTGCCTTTTCTACCTCCTTGGCAATCTTCTCGTCCTGCTTGGCGATAAAATCCTCGATCAGCACATCGGCACGATACCGCTTCTTCGAGTCGCGGTTGTCGATCAACGGGTCGTTGAATGCTCCGACGTGTCCCGAAGCCTCCCAAATTTTCGGGTGCATGAAGATCGCCGAGTCGATCCCCACGATGTTGTCGTGCAGGCGGGTCATCGACTCCCACCAATAGCGTTTGATGTTGTTCTTCAACTCTACGCCCTGCTGTCCGTAGTCGTACACAGCGCTCAAACCGTCGTATATTTCACTGGAAGGAAAAATAAATCCGTACTCCTTGCAGTGAGCCACCAATTTCTTAAAAAGTTCTTCTTGTGTCATAAGATTATCTCGATTTTTCGATCATTCCAATTTTCAGGGACGGAACTCACCGTCCAAATACAAAGAGCCGTCGGCCGCCTCCTTCACCCGGAAGAAATGGGGCCGTTCGGCTGGCAGCACATTCGGCTGATGGATGCTCAGCAGCAACTCTCCGTCGAGCGTCCGGAACAGCATGCCGTGTCCGCCGTCGCGAGCAAAAAGCGGTTCCGAGAAATGCTCCCACGGTCCGGTGATCCGCCCGCTCTGAGACCGGGCCACCCCAATTGCATACCCCTCTTTTCCGAACGACGACCACAACAGCAGCAACTCTCCCTTTCGGTTGCGATACAGGAACGGACCATCGGTCACATACGCCTGCTTCGAGGGATCAATCATCACGGTCCATGGTGCCGACGACGCAGCAAACAGCGTACGCGGTTTTCCCTTGGCCGCCTTCAGGTCTCGGGTAAGCCGTACCGCCTCCATCGTTCCGTCTCCGATCTGGGTCCACTCGTGGCAGAAAACCATCCACGGATTTCCCTTCTCATCGACATAGAGCGTTCCGTCGAGCGATTGCCATGTATCCGGCGTCACACGTCCGGCACTATGCTCCTCGAATGGACCTCGCGGTGTGTCGGACACGAAAATCGCCGTTCCAAGCAGGCTGTCGACCGCACCGCGAATCGTAGCAAAAAGGTAATATTTACCTCTATATTCATGGCACTCCGCTGCCCAAAAGTTGCCTTTACCCCAGAACCCCGGTCCCGGCTCGAAAACCGGATAGGGACCTTGCCAGCGACGCATGTCCCGACTGACATACTGATCAAAACCGTTTCCAACCCAATGTCTGTTATCTATTCCTCGGGTTGTACCGAACATATAATATATGTCATTAACCGAATCGACCAAAAGAAACGGATCGCGAATATGCACCGAATCGACCGCTATCCCCTGTCTGGACAAAGCAGGAACACCTTGCGCCACAAGTTTATATCCAGTCGACAGGCCTATCAGTCCGGTCAAAAGCAGATACAATATTTTCTTCATTATCTTTTCCGAAGTGTATTATAAAATGCAAAGATAAGTTTTTTTCTTAACTTTGTGTCGAAAAACAGGCTATCTCCTGCAATATGAGCGGCAAAACGGTTCTCGGGAAGCACCCCGATCGGAAAATATGAATCTTATGGGAAGAATTTTGGCTATCGACTACGGACGCAAAAGGACGGGACTCGCCGTCTCCGACCCGCTGAGGATCATCGCCAATCCGCTCGAAACGGTCCCGACACACACCTTGATGGAGGTGATCAAACGCTATGTCGCGGAACATGAAGTCGACCTGATCGTCGTGGGTATGCCGCTCCAGATGGACGGACGTCCGGCAGAGGCCTACACCTACATCCGGCCCTTCCTGAACCGGCTCGGCAAGGAGATGCCCCAAATGCCCGTCGAACTGTTCGACGAACGATTCACCTCAAAACTGGCCCTGCAAACCATGATCGCCGGCGGCGTACCCAAAAAACGCCGACGCGAAGACAAAGGGATGGTCGACCGCATCAGTGCAACTATCATCCTGCAAGGCTATATGGAAGCCCAGAGCTTACAGACAAAAAACGAGATATAAGAAAAACCTAAAAACATGGAAAAAATCAAAGCCGCCGTAATCGGTTACGGCAACATCGGAAAATTCGTGCTCGAAGCACTGCAAGTCGCTCCTGATTTCGAAATCGCCGGCATCGTCCGCCGTAACGCATCCGATGTCCCCGACGAATTGAAGAGCTACAAAGTCGTTTCAGAAATCGACGCTTTAGGGAAAGTCGACGTTGCCATCCTTTGCACGCCGAGCCGTAAAGTGGAAGCCTTCGCCTCGGAGCTTTTGGCCAAAGGAATCAACACGGTCGACAGTTTCGACATCCACACCGAAATCCCGGAACTGCACCGCAAACTGAACGGAATCGCCGTACAGCACAAAGCCGTTTCGATCATGTCGGCAGGCTGGGATCCCGGAACCGACTCGGTTGTCCGCGCCATGCTCGAGGCTTGCGCACCCAAAGGTTTGACATACACCAATTTCGGGCCCGGCATGAGCATGGGACACACCGTTGCGGTCAAGGCCGTAGAAGGCGTACAGGCTGCCCTCTCGATGACTATTCCCACCGGCACCGGGATCCACCGTCGGATGGTATACATCGAACTCAAACCCGGATATGACTTTACCGAAGTGGCCAACGCCATCAAAAACGACCCCTACTTCGTAAACGACGAGACGCACGTTATCCGGGTCGATTCGGTAGACGCCCTGAAGGACATGGGACACGGCGTCAACCTCACCCGCAAAGGCGTCTCGGGTAAAACCCAAAACCAACTCTTCGAATTTAACATGCACATCAACAATCCGGCCCTGACCGCACAGATTCTGGTCTCTACGGCACGTGCATCCATGCGCCAAAACCCCGGCTGCTACACACTGATCGAAATCCCGATGATCGATCTGCTCTACGGCGACCGAACCGAACTGATCGCGCATTTGGTATAAACGGGAATCCGGACTATTTTTGAACAGAACAAGAAAATGATACTACCAATCTACATTTACGGATCGACCGTGCTCCGGAATGAATCGGAGGATATAACTCCCGATTATCCCGATCTGAGCCGATTCGTCGCCGACCTGTGGGAGACCATGTACGAAGCCGACGGAGTAGGCCTTGCCGCCCCGCAAGTGGGACGCAACATTCGGGTCTTTGTCGTCGATGCCTCGGTCAATGCCGACAAGGATCCGCGGCTAGTCGGCTTCCGCAAAACCTTTATCAATGCCCGAATCTACGAACGGTCCGACGACGAGACTCCGTTCACCGAGGGGTGTCTGAGTCTTCCGGGACTCAACGAATCGGTCAACCGGCCCAGCCGGATCAAGATTCGCTACGTGGACGAAAACTTTGTGGAACACGATGAAGAGTACGACGGCTATGCTGCTCGCGTCATTCAGCACGAATACGACCATCTCGACGGCATCATGTTCGTCGACCGGCTCTCGCCGCTGCGGAAAACCTTGATCAAGGGCAAGCTCACCTCACTGTCGAAAGGCAAATACAGAGCCGACTACCGCTGCAAACAGGTCAAGAAGTAGCATACGGTCAATAGACCCGACCTCTAAAAACGGACGAATTGTCATAAGGGACGATTCGTCCGTCCATTATTATATCGTAGTTATTGAAATCGGGATTCACCTCAACATGGACTCGACTGCTGCCCGGAGCAAGCGTTATGCTGACCTCTGCCGCTATACCGCCGCCGAGTACCCGCATATCATAGTGCACGATTCCCTTCCGGTCTGTCTTCAATTCTATGTCGGAGACCGTTCCGCGCAACGTGATTCCTCCAATGCCATTCGGACCGGGCTGAACGCTATTGGACGTAAGTTGTAGCACGGCTTCCGATCCGTCCCGTGAAATAAAGTTCGTGATCGGACTGACGTTTGCCGTCTTGCCCCGCTTGAACAACATGCGATCGACTTCCACGACGAAGCGGCCCTGCTTCAAGGCCTCCAATCCCTGCGTATATGCCAAACTGTCGGCTTGTGCTTGTTGACGTTTTTCAGCTTGGCGCATCTCTTTGCGTGACAAATCTTGGGCTGACAGCGTTGTCACGCCCAAAACCAGCACGAACAAACACACATGGAAACATCTCAAAAACCGGTGCGACATTTCGCTCTTTTTTTCTCCTATCTTCATGATTTTAAACGTTTCAAATATTATACCCAAATTCCTTCTCCAATAAAAAAGGTTTGTATAATAACCTATTAACAACGATTTTTATTGTTATTCCCAATTTTTTTCTACATTTGTGCACAACAACTGTCTGAATTACACACTATTTAAATCTTATTTTATATGAAGAAAAGCCTACTTTTAATCGTTTTTCTGGCGGCTGTCAGCATCGCTTCCGCTCAAAAAACCTTCTCTTTCGGTCCGAAAATCGGTTTCAACGTCTCCGATATCGGCACAACATCCGATGACAACGGAGATGAATCCTCCAGCGAAAACATCAGCGGAGCCAAACCCACTTTGATTATCGGTGCTTTCGCCGAATTCCGCCCCGTAAAAGTTTTCGGTCTCTCGGTTGACGTGCTTTACTCCCGCCAAGGTATGAAAGACGACATCTCCGTCAGTGCCGGTTCTTTCAGCATGTCTGCAAAGAACAATCTTCGCCTGCACTATCTGAACGTTCCGGTGATGGCCAACATCTATATCGTCGGAGGACTCGCCTTCAAAGCCGGTATACAACCGGGATTCCTGCTGGGTGCCAAATCCATCAGCGAAGTCTCGGGAGACTCCGGAAACGAATCGACAACCACCGATCTGAAAAAGAACGGTGCCTTGAAAAATGTCGACGTAACGATTCCGGTCGGTCTGGCCTACTCCTTTAACTTCGGACTGGTGCTCGATGCCCGATACAATATCCCGTTCAACAACATCGCCTCAAACAAATTCATAAACCAGTCGGAATCCGGCTCAGCAAAAGTTACCAACCGGGTATTCTCTCTCACTGCAGGTTGGAGATTCTAAATTAGAACCGCTTTCGTCCATAGCCTCGCGGACATCCGGCGAAAGCATATAAAACCATACTTTGAACCGTCCTCTCCACACAAGAAGGGGATGGTTCATTCTTTTTTATATTCCTTACTTTGTTATTTAGGAATCCCATCAAAAAATATTACAGGGTAGATAAAAGGCCGGATACAGTGCATCAACAACCATGAATTCAATCTATTGGAAACCTCACCAATTTATGCTATTTTTGTTTTGATTGCCACTATGAACCCGTAAAACCAACAAACATGAAGTACCTGAAACTACTCTCCTACCTAACCCTGCTACTTGTTTTTACCTCGGGAGTCACCTCTTCGTGCAAAAACGAAGATACCTCGAACGTCTATCCTACTCCGCCGCCCTCGGCCTTCACAGCGCAGGCGGCCGATGCCCAGATCTCACTGCACTGGACAGCTCCAGAGAGTCAATTCGTCAGCGGATATTCCTTGACTTGGACCCCGGGAGACGGACAGGTCACACTGGCTGCAGAAGACAAGGCCTATACGGTTGAGCAGCTCAACAACGGCACTGAGTACACCTTCACACTAAAAGCCCTATACGAAAATGGCACACTCTCCGATCCGGTCAGCCAGAGAGCAACACCAGTTGCAGCCGATGTGCCGGCTCCGACAAACTTCCGGGCTGAAGCCGGTGACAGCGAAGTCATTTTGACATGGGATCCTCCGACAAGCGGAAATCTAAAAGAGTATCAGCTTTCTTGGACTCCCGGAGACGGAAACGTCTCGCTCTCGGCCGAAACGACATCCCACACGGTTACTCCCCTGACCAACGGGACGGAATACACCTTCACGATCGCGGCAATCGATAACGACGGCCGCAGCTCTACCCAACTCCGACAAACTGCCACTCCACAACAAGAGATCTTCGAGATATGGCCTGAAGCGGGTATGGAAGATGCCGTATACATCAACAACGGAGTCGTTCAATTAGGAGTAGACATGGAACGAGGGGGTTCGATCTTCCACTTCTCGGAGGTCGACACCAAACGCAACCTGTTGAACCATGCCGATGAAGGCCGATTCATGCAGCAATCCTATTACGGCGAAGCGGACGGCAGCAACTGGAACGGCACTCCATGGTCGTGGAACCCCATTCAGGGCGGAGGAAGCCACGGCGAGAAAGCCCGCGTGCTCTCACAAAACATCACCCCCACCTCGATCAATATCGTTTCTGAACCGGTTCATTGGGCCAGCGGCGAGGCCCTCTCCGAATGCGAAATGGAAGAGACGATCACACTCGACGGGCGTATCGCACACATTCACTACACTTTTCGAAACAACGGTCCGGGGGCCACTGACCACCCCGCAACCCACCAAGAGGTTCCCGCCGTATTCATGGACAACGGATTGAGCCATCTCGTCTTCTATTCTGGAAACAGGCCTTGGACCAACGACGTGCTCACTCGCTACACCCCTCCCTCACAAACATCGGGAACGATCACCAACGAAGAGCGTACCCGTACGGAGCACTGGGCCGCATACGTCGACGACAACGACTGGGGACTCGGTGTCTATACCCCCGGAACTCCGCTGATGACCCTCTACCGGTTCGGACTCGGTGAGGGACCGACCAGCGGTGCATGCTCCTACTTCGCTCCCATCCGCACCTTTGCCGTCACCAAAGGTCTTGTTTTCGAATACGACGTGTATCTCTATATCGGTACGATCGATCAAATTCGGGAGACCTTCTATGGAATCCGTTCCGAAGGTTGGGAGATCGATGACACCGATTTCCCTGCCGGATATTTCTATATCAAGGAGAGCGAAGATGTCACCTTAACCGAAAACAATTATACGGGAACCAACGGCTCATTTACCCTCGAAACGACCGGAACGAATCCCTCCATCACGACCCAACGGATAGCCGACAACATTTCGGATCAGGTATTGACTTTCCAATATCGGTGTGACCGGAAAGTTGGACTCTCCGTCAAATTAGATGACTATGCGATAGCAACCCCCATCATGCCACTCACTCCAGCCTCCGACTGGAGTACATACTCCTTCGATTTGGGGAATCTGATCTCCGAATCGGGATGGGGCGGCATCGGCTCTCGTATTCAAATACTCTTGGACACCGACTCCGGAACTCAGATTGACATCCAACGCATGCGTATGCGTACCCGCACAACCGACGAAGAGCGTGCCGCCGCTGCACTGTTTATCGCCCTCACAGGTCCGGAAAACCAACTCGAACGGCTCGAAGATCTGACCGACTACTTCAGCTACACTACCGGATACACATACCTCTATCAGGCTGAAGCCGATGCCAACGACCCGTACATTGCAACGGCTCCCCGAACCCGCGCCATCGCCGACAACGAAAACAAACTCTCGTTCGAATACAGGTGCGCAAAAGGAGGATCGATCGAATTCTTCTTCAAGATCATTGCGGGATGTTCGGTTGCCGGACTCAACTTTCCTGCCGCCGACGATTGGACATCGATCACGTTCGACCTGACGGACGGAAAGGCCAATGCCCTACGTACCGATCCTGCATGTCTCGATGCCGGGGTCCAGATGCGGTTCGACATCAACAACATCAACGGTATCCCCATGTACATCCGCAACATCCGGATTCACGAATAACCTTACGGAGATCACATCCCGACACCTACGACAAAAAAGAAGAGAGGAGTTCTGCCGATCGGCAGAACTCCTCTCTCTTTTGGTCCTCTCAAAGCCTGCAATTGTCAACTTTTGCCCACAGTGCCTCCACGCGCGCACCCTTTACACCACTCCAACAAAATGCCGCATACAGCATTTCCGACTATTCTCGATCCGCAGGATTCCGTTCCAAAGGCAGCACCTCCACAGATCTGTCAGGCCACTCCACGGATCTTGGAAGGGCCTCTCTTTCTCGGAAACTATCCTATCCGTCCCTGACATCCTACTTCTAAAAGCACAAATAAAAAAGAGGGAACCCTCACGGTTGCCTCTTTCCCCGGGAACTAATCCCTAAAACTACTAACCCAAACTTAAATAAATGAAGAAACCTTGTTGCTTGTACTTTCTGCTTTACTTCCTTTACTCTACTGATCTAACTATCAATTTCTGTGCCAAACCTCTCTTGTCATACTTCTCCGTCACTTCGACACATTTCCCTTATCCGACCAATTATCATTGCCGCTGGGCTCATATGGCCAATAGAGTAAATTCACCTCTGCAATTTACATACTATTATAGCATTACGAAAAGCAAAACATCGTGTTTTCCTATCGTAATGCTATAACAGAACGAGGCTCTGCCTCTTAATATTGTTTAAAACAAAACTTTTTTTCGACTATTTGTCCAATGCGTGACAAATTGACTGGTTCATCTCCTTGACTTTCTGTTCGTCCATTTTAATCACTTTCCGGTCATAGGTCATCAAACCGTTCACCTCGACCTCGACATCGCTCGTCTGGGTGTAAACTCCCGCCGAGAAACCGCGTCCGATCATATCCTTCAGCATTTGCGCATACTTCAGATAGGCCTCGGTCGCCTCCTCCGAGCTCTTGAACTGAACGTAACCCCAGTTCCGGTCGGGTTCCCACAAATGATCCGGATATACCAGTCCGATACCACCGTACTCGCCCATCACCGTCACGCGTTTCGTATCATACAAAAACATCTCAGGATTCGGATAGTGGTGCAAATCGAGCACGTCGCCACACGCAATATAGTGGTTTCCTCCACTGGCCGGATTGACCGGACGAGTCGGATCATAGATCTTCGTCCATGCCGTAATCTCCGGAGTCTTGAACTGCCCCCACGCCTCGTTGAATGGAACCCACATCGCAATACACGGATAGGAATAGAGATAATCGATGATCTCCTTCCACTCCTTGCGGTAGTTGGCCTCGGACACCGGAGTACGAACCATATCCTGTCCGGTAAAGTATTGTGTCATCTGCCACTGCGGATTACCCTCTCCGCCGCTCGGCATATCCTGCCATACCATGATTCCCAGACTGTCACAATACCTGTACCAGCGTGCCGGTTCGACTTTTACGTGCTTGCGGATCATGTTGAATCCAAAATCTTTCGTCTTTTTCAGATCATACAGAAGAGCCTCGTCGGTAGCTGCCGTATAGAGTCCGTCGGGCCACCAACCCTGATCGAGCGGACCAAAGTGGAAAATATCCTTATTATTCAGTTTCAAGCGCATGATGCCGTTCTCGTCGTATCCCGTAGAGTACTTCCGCATGGCCGTATAGCTATCTACCTGATCTACGGCCTTTCCTTCGGAGTTCAACGTAATTTTCAGATCATAAAGGAACGGAGAATCGGGACTCCAAAGCTTCATATCGGCCGGCATCGTAATGGTCACGGGCACACCCGACAGCGCCTTGCCCTGAGCTACCGTACGGTCACCATCGAGAACCGATACCTCAACGACATCGCCCATCGCTGCACACGAAGTCTGTACCTCAACTTTCAACTCCTTCTTATCGATATCGGGAGTTGTCCGTATTCCGGCAATATATTTTTCCGGAACCGGTTCGAGCCATACGGTCTGCCAGATACCGCTCACCGGAGTATACCAGATGCCCTCCGGACGATTCACCTGTTTTCCTCGCGGTTGGAAGCCCTCGTCCGTAGGATCCCAAACTTTTACCTTTAATGTATTTGTACCTTTTTTATTCAATGCCTGCGTAATGTCGAACGAGAAAGGAGTGTATCCTCCCGTATGTTCTCCGACCTTCACGTCGTTAACCCATACGTCGGCCTTCCAGTCGACCGCACCGAAATGAAGCAAAACCCGTCCATCGGCCCACTTGGCCGGCACCGTAAATTCACGGGTGTACCACAATTCATTTTTTGCTCCCAGCTGTTTCTGGACCCCAGAAAGGCTCGACTCTACGGCAAACGGAACCAATATTTGGCCATCCGTCTGCTCCGGAGTGACACCTACCGGTACGATGCTGTAATTCCACAATCCATTCAGATTCTGCCACTGTGCGCGTTCCATCAACGGACGCGGATACTCCGGCAGCGGATTGTTCGGATCAACCTCTTCCGCCCAAACCGTTTTAATCTTGTCGCCAGCAGGTTGCCACTGCGCTCCTGCCGACAGTCCCGATAAAAGAAGGGATACCAATACAAGCGCTTTTTTCATTTTTGATGTTGTTTCTTAGTTAGTCGGACAAATTTAACAATTTTAACAAAAACTGGGAACGCATATCGAATCAAAAAGTCCGGAAGAGTTCTTCTTTTCAGGAAAAAATACGATATTTGCATCTTGATGTGAATAAATAAAAGCAAGTAGATATGTTAAGCGGAGGAAGAACCAAAATCGCGGAACTGTTGCAATCGAAAACAGCCGTGGGAACAGATGTGGTAGTCAAAGGATGGGTCAGAACCAAACGCGGAAACAAAAACGTGGCATTCATCGCCCTCAATGACGGATCGATCATTCATAACATACAGATCGTCGCCGACGTCAACAAGTTCGACGAATCTCTGCTCAAAAACATCACAACAGGCAGCTGCATCAAGGTGTGCGGCAAGTTGGTCGAATCGCTCGGTTCGGGTCAGCCGGTCGAGATTCAGGCCGATTCGATCGAGATCTACGGCACGACCGACGCCTCGTATCCCCTTCAAAAGAAGGGTCACTCGCTGGAATTCCTCCGCGAGATTGCCCACCTCCGTCCCCGTACCAACACGTTCGGGGCCGTACTCCGAATCCGTCACGCAATGGCTTTCGCCATTCACAAATATTTCAACGATCACGGTTTCTACTACCTGCATACGCCGTTGATTACCGGCAGCGACTGCGAAGGAGCCGGTGCCATGTTCTCCGTAACGACGCTCGACCTGAACAACGTCCCCAAAACGGATGAGGGAAAGGTCGACTACTCACAGGACTTTTTCGGAAAACCGTGCAACCTGACCGTTTCCGGACAACTCGAGGCCGAGCTCGGCGCTTTAGCCCTGTCACAAGTCTATACGTTCGGACCAACCTTCCGGGCCGAGAATTCCAACACGCCGCGTCACTTGGCCGAATTCTGGATGATCGAGCCCGAAGTCGCCTTCTTCGAACTGGAAGACAACATGGAACTGGCCGAGGACTTCTTGAAATATCTGATTCAGTATGCTTTGGATAACTGTCAAGACGACTTACAGTTCCTCGCAAAAATGTACGACAATGAGCTGATCGACCGACTCAAATTCGTTGTAGACAACGATTTCGTACGGTTGGAATACACCGAGGGCATCGACATCTTGATGAAAAGCGGCGTTAAGTTCGAATTCCCGGTAAGCTGGGGACTCGACCTGCAGAGCGAACACGAACGCTACCTCGTCGAACAGCACTTCAAAAAACCGGTCATTCTGATCAACTACCCCAAAGAGATCAAGGCCTTCTACATGAAAATGAACGACGACGGGAAAACCGTACGGGCCATGGATGTGCTCTTCCCGAAGATCGGAGAGATCATCGGCGGTTCGCAACGGGAAGAGAACCTCGATGTGTTGCAGCAACGTGTCAAAGAGGTCGGCGTTCCAGAAAAGGACATCTGGTGGTATCTCGACACCCGTCGCTGGGGAACTGCTCCGCATAGCGGTTTCGGCCTCGGATTCGAACGGCTGTTGCTCTTCGTTACGGGCATGGGTAATATCCGCGACGTGATCCCGTTCCCTCGTACCCCGAAAAACGCTGAGTTCTAATTCGAAAAGTGCCCTATACGGGCATTTCAGGCCATAACATAGGACCGTTCATGCTATAATACGCCCCTTACAGGGGGCGTTGTGTATGGAATTATCGCTATCTTTGTGTTATACACATAAAGATAGGTGAATCTCCATTTAATCTGCTATTGAAAAACGGAAAACTATGTCTGCTATCAACCAACGCCAAGTACAGAAACTGCTACAAAAGCTCTCGCCGCAACAGATCCAAATGATCAAGCTGTTGGAGCTGCCCACCATACAACTCGAGCAACGCATCAAACAGGAGATCGAGGAGAATCCCGTTCTTGAAGAGGAGCCTTCGGAGGAGCAACAGGACGAAGAACCCAAAGAGGTCTCCGTCGAGGAGTACTTTGCCGAGGACGATACTCCAAAATACAAGTATCACGCCAACAACTACTCGCCGGACGACCAAAAACGACCGGTCTACCTTACGGAAGGTATCTCGCTTCAGGAGAGTCTGATCCAGCAATTAGGATTCAAGAATCTGTCCGAACGAGAGATGACCATAGCCAAATACATCATCGGAAGTATCGACGACGACGGCTATTTGCGCCGGGATTTGACATCCATTGCCGACGACATCGCATTCAGCACCGGCATCGACGCAACCGTAGACGAGGTCGAGAAAACGCTCCACACCATCCAACAGCTCGAGCCCGTGGGAATTGGCTCCCGTAATCTGAAAGAGTGCCTGCTGTTGCAGTTGGATGCCCTGCCCGAATTGAATCCGGCTCAAAAACTCGCCCGCAAGATTCTGACCTCCTATTTCGATGAATTTACGAAAAAGCACTACGAAAAGCTGATCTCGCGGCTGGCAGTCAGCGAGGACGAGTTCCGCCACGCGATCGACGAGATCGTCCGGCTCTCGCCCAAACCGGGAAACCTGTACAGCGACGACAAGAGTACGGCCCAACCCTACATCACACCGGACTTCACTCTGGACTACCAGAACGGCATCTTCGACCTGAGGCTCAATTCGGCCAATGTACCCGATCTGAAGATCAACCGCCGATATATGGAGATGATCCGCAACATGACCCAAGAGAGCGGTGCTGAATCGGAGTCGAACAAAGAGGCGATCCAATTCGTCAAAAACAAAATCGATTCGGCCAAGTGGTTTATCTCGGCCATCCGACAACGCCATGATACCCTGATGCGGACCATGCAGGCAATCCTCGACTACCAGCGCGAATACTTTATCGACGGAGACCAATCGAAACTGCGCCCGATGATACTGAAAGACATTGCCGATGCCACGAAGCTCGACGTTTCGACCATCTCGCGGGTGGTCAACAGCAAATACGTACAGACCCAATTCGGGATCATTCCGCTGAAGCAACTCTTCTCCGAAGCGATGCAGACCGATAGCGGTGAAGAGGTATCCTCTTACGAGATCAAGAATATCCTCTCCGAGTGCATCGAAAAGGAGGATAAGCACAAACCCCTCACCGACGAAACGCTGATGGACATCCTCAACAACAAAGGGTACAAAATTGCCCGGCGCACCGTAGCCAAATACCGCGAAATGCTCGGCATTCCGGTCGCCCGACTTCGCCGGCAGATCTGACCATGCCCGATCCATTTTTTCGTGCGCCCGACATGAACTCAAAAAAACTGAGCCGGAAATCGATCTAAATTCGTATCTTTGAAGTTCGATTGAAAGTTACCCATGAGAGAAGTCGTATTTAGCCGATCTGTCTGCCGTATCGTATCGATGATACTCCATCCGGCTGTCGTACCTACCATCGCCGTCGCATTACTGCTGTTCGGTCCGACAATCCTCTACCCCCTGTCGCTCCCGGCAAAAGGAATCTTGGTCGGGGTTGTCGCCATTGACACGCTGCTGCTGCCGTTGGGGGCTATCGGTATTCTGCAAGGAACAGGCGTCATCACCGACCGCTCGCTGCAGGAGCGCAAACAACGGATCATTCCCATAGCCACTGTAGCCCTGTGCTACGGATTGTGCATCTTGTTCCTGTCGAAAATCTTATTCGCCTACATCGTCATGCGGTTCATCATCGCTGCATTGTGCTGTGTGGTTGCAGCCGGCATCATTACGCTGTTCTGGAAAATCAGCCTCCACATGACCTCCATCGGCGGAGTACTCGGCATGCTCTTCTCGATGTGTGTCACCGGATTGGGAAACCTCCAATATGCCCTGATCATTTTTCTGATTTTAGCCGGTATTCTGGCCGGTGTCCGGCTCCAGATGGGAAGCCATACTCCTCTGCAAATCGCGGCAGGATTTCTGTTGGGATTTCTGCTTACCACCGGATTCGTACTCCTCTTTTAACATTCTCGCCGATCTCGGACAAAAAAGACGGGGTAGCTCCCCGTCCGAAAAATCAGCGATGAATCACTCCGGAGCCGATCAGCTCGTCACCGTCGTACCACGCGGCAAACTGTCCGGCCGTTACCCCGCGCTGAGGCGTATCGAAAACGATGTAGCCACCCTTCGGTGTAACGTACAACGTCCCGTCCTGCAACGGCTGCCGATAGCGGATCCGCATACGGAAACGCGCCTGCTCTCCCTCCTTTAGCGCCCGATCGGGTCGGATCCAATGCATCTCCTCGGGCAGAATCCGCAGAGCCCGCCGGTAGAGTCCGGGATGCTGTTTTCCCTGACCCACATAGACGATATTACGCTCCACATCCGTCGCAATGACAAACAACGGCTCGGGACGTCCGCCCACATGCAGACCTTTGCGTTGCCCGATCGTCAAGAAATGGGCTCCCGAGTGGCGACCTATTTTAATTCCGTCCTCCTCGCTATAAATATAAGGTGCGGCCAGCCGTTCCAACGTCGCAACATCCGAAATATCCGTAACCTCGGCCTCAGAATCCCCCTCGGCAAAGTCTTGCCGATACCCGGGCCACGACGCCGCGATCTCTACTATATCCCCCTCCCGAGCCTTCAGTTGCTGCTGGAGAAAGACCGGAAGATCGACCTTGCCTACAAAACAGATCCCCTGTGAATCCTTACGCTTGGCCGTGGCCAGATGCTGCTCCTCGGCAATCCGGCGCACTTCAGGCTTCAACAGATGCCCGATCGGAAAGAGGGCACGCGACAACTGCTCCTGCGTCAGCTGGCACAAAAAATAGCTTTGATCCTTGTTCGGATCGCTGCCAGCCAACAACCGATAGACCGTCTGACCCTCTACGTCGATCGTCTCTTTTCGGCAATAGTGTCCCGTAGCTACATAGTCAGCGCCCAATTTGAGGGCCTCTTGCAGGAAAGCATCAAACTTGATCTCCCGATTACACAAGACGTCCGGATTGGGCGTCCGCCCCTTTCCGTACTCGGCAAACATGTAATCGACCACCCGACGCCGGTAAACTTCGCTCAGATCAACCATGTGAAACGGGATATCGAGCCGTTTGGCTACCAATTCGGCAAACATGTGGTCGTCGTACCACGGGCAATCACCCTCCAGTGTGCCGGTCGTATCGGTCCAGTTCCGCATGAACAACGCCACGACATCGTATCCCTGCTCCTTGAGCAGGTAGGCAGCGACACTCGAGTCGACTCCTCCGGACATTCCTACAACAACTCTCTTCATACTCTTTTTCATCGGGTTATCAACAAAAAAACGGGATGCGACACCTCTTTTTGTGTGTGTCGCACCCCGAAAACCTATCATGCGCTATGCCATGGCCAACTTCAACACATCATCGTTCGTACGGACGTAGTGGAACGTCAAGCCTGCCACATATTCAGCTTTGATCTCTTCAATATCCTTCTTGTTCTCCTCGCTCAGGATGATCGCTTCGATTCCGGCACGTTTCGCAGCAAGAATCTTCTCCTTGATTCCTCCGACCGGCATCACACGACCCCTCAGCGTCGTCTCACCCGTCATGGCGATCCGATCCTTAACCGGTCTGCCCGTATAGGTCGATACCAGCGAGGTCATCATCGTAATACCGGCACTCGGTCCGTCCTTCGGAATCGCTCCTTCGGGGACGTGGATGTGGACGTCGTTCTTTTCGAACTTCTCGGGATCGATTCCCAACTCCTTGCAATGAGCCTTCACCCACTGCAGAGCGATCGTCGCCGACTCCTTCATCACATCTCCCAGATTACCGGTCATCGTCAGGGCCCCCTTACCCGGCGTCAAGATCGACTCCACGTACAGGATATCACCACCGACTTCGGTCCATGCCAATCCGGTCACCACTCCCACCATGCCGGCGATCTCGTACTCCTCGTTCAGGAATCGGGGCATGCCCAGAATCTTCTCCACATCGGCTGCCGAAATCTCCGGTTTGTACGGTTCGTCGAATCCGATATTTTTGGCACGCGTACGGATCAGTTTGGCCAAACGCTTCTCCAACGTCCGCACTCCCTGCTCACGAGTATATTCGGCGATCACCTTCTCAATCACCTTCGGCGACATCTTAAACTGTTTGGCCGTAACGCCATGGGCCTCCAGCTCCTTCGGAATCAAATGCTTCTTGGCAATCTGCACCTTATCCTCAAGAATATACCCCGGAATGTTGATCATCTCCATACGGTCGCGCAACGCCGGATGAATGTTTGATATATTATTGGCCGTCGCAATGAACAACACCTTCGAAAGGTCATACTCCGTGTCGAGGTAGTTGTCGTGGAACGTCGCATTCTGCTCCGGATCGAGCACCTCCAACAACGCCGACGAAGGGTCGCCGTGGTTGCTCACCGTAATCTTGTCGATCTCATCGAGGATAATGACCGGATTGGACGATCCTGCCCGTTTGATGGTCTGGATAATCCGTCCGGGCATAGCACCGATATAGGTTTTACGGTGTCCCCGGATTTCGGCCTCGTCATGCAAACCACCCAACGAAATCCGTCCGAACTTCCGCTTCAACGCACCGGCCACCGATTTGCCCAACGACGTTTTGCCGACTCCCGGAGGTCCATACAGACACAAGATCGGAGACTTCATATCGCCCTTCAGCTTCAGGACCGCCAGATGTTCCAGAATCCGCTCCTTCACCTCGTCGAGTCCGAAGTGATCGTTATCGAGACGCTTCTTCGCGTGGACCAGATCCAGATTGTCTTTCGTGTAGGTCTCCCACGGCAGATCGAGCATCAGCTGCAGGTAGTTCAACTGAACCGAATATTCGGCCACCGCCGGATTCATCCGTTCAAGCTTGGCCAGCTCTTTATAGAACAGATCCTTGACCTCCTGTTTCCAACGTTTCTTGGCTGCCCGTTCATGCAGTTCGTCGATATCCTTGTCGACCGGATCGCCTCCCAGCTCATCCTGAATCGTCCGGATCTGCTGTTGCAGGAAATACTCGCGCTGCTGCTGATCGATATTCTGCTTTACTTTGCTCTGTATCTCGTTTTTAAGCTCTACCAACTGCTGTTCGCGTACCAGAATCTCCAGCAAACGACGAGCCCTCGCCAAAAGTCCGGGCGCCTCGAGCAACCGCTGCCGATCGGCATCGGGCAGATCGAGGTTCGAACAGATGAAATTGATGATTCCCCGTTTGTTGTCGATGTTCTTGATGGCAAAAGTAGCCTCCTTCGGCATCTGAGGCGAAACGTTGATGATGTTCAACGCCACATCCTTGATCGAATCGACCAATGCATCGAACTCAATGTTGTTCGGTTCGGGAACCGAATCCTTCAGCGGCATGACCGAAGCCTTGAAATAGGGATCCGAAACCACAAAATCGCGGACCTCAATCTTCTCCAACCCCTGCAGAATGACGGTCAAGTTTCCGTTGGGCATCTCCAGCACCTTCAGTATCCTCGCCGCCGTACCGATCCGATAAAGATCGTCCGGACCGGGTTGCTCCACCTCCGGCTCCTTTTGCAACAATGCCCCGAGAATGCCATTCGCACTCTCCACATCCCGAACCAAACGCATCGACTTGTCGCGTCCCACTGTAATGGGCGTGATCGATCCGGGAAACAACACCGAACTGCGAAGAGTCAATATGGGCAACACGTCGGGTATATCCACCTTATCCATCATATCGCCCTCATCTCCCGTCATGATCGGTATCACATGGTGTCGGCCTTCAAGCATATCTGATATACCTGAAAAATCATCCTCTTTTTTATTATATTTTTTACTCATTTTCTTTTTCTCCTTCTTAATCATACAATCCGCAAATATAGCGCTTTTCACCTAATATAAAAAACAGACAAAGTCGATACAACCTTCACGCCGAAGTGGATTCCGGCTGAAGAAACATCCCCTTGCCTGCGATTAAGGAACGTAAGGGTCTTCTTTTTTATTGTGAAAAGTGTGTGACTCATCGGTTCGGACCCCGGAAAATTATACATTTACGGGAAATTATGTATTTTTGCACTCGGAAATATAAAAAACAGAGAGTATGGAAATCGGACCGAAATACATCCCACAGGAGATTGAATCCAAATGGTACGAATATTGGCTGAAAAACAACTATTTTCACTCGACTCCGGACGAGCGCGAACCCTATACGATCGTTATCCCGCCCCCTAATGTGACGGGTATGCTGCACATGGGACACATGCTCAACGAGACCATTCAGGACGTATTGGTCCGCCGCGCCCGCATGCAGGGGAAAAATGCCTGCTGGGTGCCGGGTACCGACCACGCCTCGATCGCTACCGAGGCGAAAGTCGTTCAGAAACTCAAGGCCGAGGGCATCGACAAAAACAGCCTCACCCGTGAAGAGTTCCTCAAACACGCGTGGGAGTGGAAAGAGAAACACGGCGGCATCATCCTCAAACAGCTCCGCAGACTGGGCGCATCGTGCGACTGGGAGCGGACCAAATTCACAATGGATCCCGAACTGAGCCGCAGCGTCATCAAAGTTTTCGTCGACCTCTACAACAAAGGAAAAATCTATCGCGGAATCCGTATGGTCAACTGGGATCCCGCCGCACAAACAGCTCTCTCGGACGAAGAGGTCATCTACCGCGAATCGCAAGGTAAACTCTACTACCTGCGCTATCGGATCGAGGGCTCGGACGAGCACCTCATCGTAGCCACGACCCGACCCGAGACCATCCTTGGCGATACGGCCGTCTGCGTCAACCCCAATGACCCGAGATACCAACATCTGGCTTCGGATGCTCGCGTTCTGGTTCCGCTGATCGGTCGCTCAATTCCGGTGATCCGCGACGAATACGTCGACATCGAATTCGGTACCGGTGTTTTGAAAGTTACTCCCGCCCACGACGTCAACGACTACATGTTGGGTGAAAAATACGGACTCGAGACGATCGACATCTTCAATGACAACGGTACGCTGAACGAACACGGACAACAATATGCCGGCATGGACCGTTTCGACGTGCGGAATCAGATCGAGAAAGATCTCGATGCGGCAGGCCTGCTCGAAAAGACCGAAGCCTACACCAACAAAGTGGGCTATTCGGAACGAACCAATGCCGTAATCGAGCCCAAACTCTCGATGCAGTGGTTCCTGAAGATGGAGGAGCTTGCCCGCCCGGCGCTTAAGGCGGTCATGGAGGATGATATCCGACTCGTCCCTGCAAAATTCAAAAACACCTACCGCTACTGGATGGAGAACATCAAGGACTGGTGTATCTCGCGTCAGCTCTGGTGGGGACAACAGATTCCGGCCTACTACCTGCCCAAAGGCGGGTATGTCGTAGCCGAAACTCCCGAACAGGCGCTGGAGCTCGCCCGTCAGAAGAGCGGCAACGATTCGCTCACAATCTCCGATCTGCGGCAGGATCCCGACGTCCTCGACACGTGGTTCTCGTCGTGGTTGTGGCCCATCTCGGTCTTCGACGGCATCAACCGTCCCGATAACGAAGAGATCAAATACTACTATCCGACCAACGATCTGGTTACAGCTCCCGACATCCTCTTCTTCTGGGTAGCCCGTATGATTATGGCCGGATATGAATTCAAAGGAGAAAAACCTTTCCGGAATGTCTATCTGACCGGTATCGTTCGAGATAAGCTGAGACGGAAGATGAGTAAGTCACTCGGCAACTCTCCCGATCCGCTCGACCTGATCGATCGCTACGGAGCCGACGGCGTACGGTTGGCCATGCTGCTCTGCTCGGCTGCCGGAAACGACCTGCTGTTCGATGAATCGCTGTGCGAGCAAGGGCGGAATTTCGGTAACAAGATTTGGAATGCCTATCGACTGGTCAACGGTTGGCAGGTCGACGAGAAACTCGAACAGAGCGACAACAACCGGATCGCAACCGAGTGGTTCGACGCAATGCTGAATCGGACACTCGCTCAGATCGAAGCTGATTTCACCGAATACCGGATCTCCGAAGCCCTGATGAAAATCTACAAACTCTTCTGGGACGAATTCTCCGGATGGTATCTCGAAGCGATCAAATCCGCTTACCAATGTCCGATCGACCGCCCGACGATCGACGCAGTTCGCGAATTTTTCGACAAACTACTGCGGACGCTTCATCCGTTCATGCCGTTCATCACCGAAGAGATCTGGCAACACATGAGCGAACGTTGCGACGGCGAAAGCATCATGATCGTTCGTCTGCCCGAGGCCAAACCCTACGACGAAACTCTGCTCGAACGGTTCGATCAAGTCAAAGAGGTCATTTCTGCCCTGCGGAATATCCGGAAAGAGCACAATCTTCCGAATAAGGACACCTTAGAGTTGTGCGTACTGGCAGACAGCAACTTCCATCCCGAATTCAATCCTATTTTGATGAAGATGGGTAATCTGAGCGCCATCCGCACAGTCGATGCCAAATGTTCCGATGCGGCAACATTCATGGTAAAGACAACCGAATATTTCGTTCCGCTCAACGACAAGATCGACACGGAAGAGGAGTTGAAAAAGTTAAAGGCCGATCTAACCTACATGGAAGGCTTCTTGGCCTCTGTCCTCAAAAAGCTTTCGAACGAACGCTTTGTTCAGAATGCCCCGGCCAAAGTTGTCGAAACGGAACGGGCCAAACAAAACGATGCGGAGGCCAAAATCAAGGCACTCCAAGAACGCATCGCCCAATTATCGAAATAGGCAACTCGGAGGAAGAGGCTCTTCGCCAATCTGATCTGTCTCCAAGAAGCTGAACCGATACAGTGAATCGGATTGTCTGATTGAGCATGCAACACGAATTGTAAGAATAGTGATAAAAGGGAGGGACCGTACACCTTAATAATAGTAGTAGTGATTTCGGCCCGGCCGCTATCCTTACTCTGATGGAAAACTCACTTTTACAAATCAAATAAAAAGAGAGGCGATTCTGTTGAATCGCCTCTCTTTTTAAAAATCTGATAAATCTATTTCCGGAATTAGCTTACCGAAACATCTCACACTATAAATTTACTTGGGCCGGCTGTAACCCTTGTGCCGAGAAAGTCACATCCGAAGCCGTCGCTGAGGGCTCGAAATAGATTACCATACGTCCCTCGTAACTCTTGCCCCGCACTTTCGACGTATATTTCTCGCCCTGTGGATCGTACTGGTTTCCGTTGTCGATGCCCATAACTCGGCCCGCAGCTGATCCGCTTACCGAAACCTCTACCTCACTATCCGGAACCCGGTCCCCCTTTTCATCCACAACCTGCAATTCGGCCCGTACCACATCTCCATAGCGGTAGATACGCGACACCTCCAACGCATAGGGCTCGCCGGCCGTCTGCAACGTATGCTCCGTCACCTTCTTCCCGTCGCGATATCCGATCGCCGTAACAGAACCTGCTCGGTACGGTACACTCCACTCTACACTATATAAATCCGGATCGACCTCCTTCTTGCCCATCGACTTCCGGCCCACGCGCAGCTCTACCTCATCACAATTCGTATAGACCCACACCGAAACAGTGTCCTTCCCGGCCCAATTCCAGTGATCCACCACATCACGAGGCGACCAGTCAAAATCTCGCCCTTCACTCCGCTGTACGCCTACATGGACAACCGGTTCCTCCGTCCAATAGCTCTTCCGCAACCAATACTCCGCTTTGGGGAAACCTGCAATATCGAGAATTCCTTCGTTCCATCCCCGATAATCGGGCCATACGATCTCGCCAAGATAATCGTATCCGACCCAGACAAACTCTCCGAGCACATAATCATGATCCCGTACCGACACATGATTCCGAGTCTTGTGGTAGGTCTCCGTCCCCAGCAACATCCGGTGCGGATAGCGGGCATGTTCCGCGGCATACAAGCTGTCCGTATGAATCCGATCGATATAGTTGTATCCTGCAATATCGAACTCATCCATAAATCCATACACATTTGCGCCGACAAAGAAGTCACACGCTGCCGTCACCGGACGGGTCGGATCCTCTTCACGAGCGATCGCTTTCAGTTTGCGGGCAATCTCGATCCCTTCGATCCGTTGGTTCGGGATCTCATTGCCCAGCATATAAAGAATGACACTGGGGTGATTCCGATCCCGACGGATCATCCGCCGCAAGTCCGTCTCCCCCCACTGGTTGAAATAAAGGTGATACGTATAGGGCATCTTCCCGTAGGTACTCTCGGAGTATCCCCACTCCTGCCCACGGTTCCACTCATCAAAAATCTCATTCGACACATACAGTCCCAAACTGTCACACAAATCATAGAATCGAGGCATAAACGGATAGTGACTTACCCGTACAGCATTACACCCCATCGCTTTCAACGTCTCGAGTCGTTCGCGCCATACACCGAGCGGAACGGCAGAACCGAAACATCCGACATTCTGATGCAGACACACCCCTTGTATCTTGACCTGTTCGCCGTTCACCTCCATACCCCGTTCCGCTGAAAAACGAATATCTCGTATCCCGACCGGGGTCTCGATCCGATCCGCCTCCTTTCCGTCGTACGATATCGTCGTCACCAACTTATACAGATATGGCGTCTTGTCCGACCACAAACGCGGCTCCGAGACCTCCAGCTCCTGCTCCATCTCCGTGCGGGTATAGTCTCCGATCAACTGTCGGCTCTCCGTCCGGGTCACCTCGTTCCCCTCCATATCGTACAGAATAGACGTCAGCGTACACTCCTTCTGTACGCGATGGTTCCCTTCGCTCGTCGGAGCATCCTGATCCTCCTGATCCCTCAGCCATACAAACAGCGATTTGTTGTCCGTCCACGAGAAACGTGTCTCAGGATAGTTGTGATTAATCACCTCATAACGCATCGCTATCTTGGCCCGTTCGGTCGACACCTCTGGGGTTGTAATGAACGTACTCCCGTCCGTAAAGTGCATCTGAGAGGTCACGATCAGATTAACGTCCCGATAGATACCCGAGCCTGTATACCATCGGGAACCCGGTTGAAGCGAGTTGTCTACTCGTACCGCCAAAACGTTTACCGTATCCTGACGAACGAACGGCGTAATGTCATACTCGAAGGAGTTGTAGCCGTTCGGATACTCTCCCACCATACGGCCATTGATCCAAACCTGACTCTTCATATACACCCCATCGAAGCGAACGAAAACCCGATTCCCTTTCGCGCTTGCCGGGGCCTCGAATCGCAATCGATACCAGCCCGTCCCGCACGGCATAAATCCACCCTGTGGCCCGCTCGGATTGCGCTTGTCGTATTTGCCCTCTATACTCCAGTCGTGCGGCACATCCAGAACCCGCCAGCTGCTGTCATCCACATCCGGAACCCCGTAAGCTCCATCACCCAACAGAAATCGCCAGCCTTGATTCAGATTGATCACCTCTCGCGCTTCGAGCGACATAACACCAAACAAAAGCGCTGTCAACACCAATAATGTCTTCATTCTCTTCATTCTCTTTCTCTTTTTTTATTTATTCAAGTCCAATTTATAGTAAATCCTATTTTCAATCTATCGTTGCTGCCGCAATACGACCGGCCCCAACAGACCGCTTTCACGCAACGGAGCCGATCGGTCCGGCCACTTCAAGACCCACGTTTTTCGAGCCTCTTCCGGTTGCCCCGCATCATAGACCAAACGGTTGAACCACGTGTTGGTAACTTTTATGCAAATTGTATTCTCTCCTTTTTGAAGATAATCCGTAACATCCGCCCGATAGGGCTCCGTCCAAAGGGTTTCTACCTGTTTCCCGTTTATCCAAATCTCTGCAATACGTTCTACCCGTCCCAAATCGAGTTGATAGCTTCTATTTTTCTTGAAATGAGGCAACTCAAACGATGTGCGGTATTCGACCGTTCCCGAGAAGGATTTTCCCTCCTGCGAGAGATCCAAATCTTTCCACGGTTTTAATTCGGAACGAACGGACCGAGGCGTACCCCATCCCTCCGGGAAGAGGAACTCCCACTCTCCATCCAAAACGGCAACCGTCTCGAAGGTCCGCTGTTGTGACACTTTTTTCTGTTTTTCTCCCTTCTCAAAAACAATGAAACAGGAACCCGACGGAGCCAGATCCAATGCAACGAGAGTCCGTCCGTCACGCTGCTCGCACGGGATATCTTCGATAGACCCATCCACAGGATCCCATAGGCGAACCCGACCCGTACTCCGGAAATCAACAACACCCTCGAATCCTGAACCTTTCGGAGCACACACATAATACCAATCGACATCACCGGTCGTTCGATGTAGCCAAAGGGCACCCGATGCGTGCACATCCGGCTGAATTTCGAGCCGTGTCAATACCTGTTCTATCGACATGCCCGAAATGATCTTTCCGTTTCCGACCTCGCGAGTGCCCGATGCTGGCTTTTCGCCCCAGATTTTCGCTACGGCTTCTTCGAAACGTCGTTGAGCTGCCTCACCTCCGCTCAACGTTGCCAAACCTTGAGGCGCCTCACCAACGACAACCGCCCCATCACACAACAGCTCATAAATCTTTTCCAACGTTTCGGGCAACATCCGATAAGTCGAAGGCATCCATAGCATTTCGTATGAGAACCCCTCCGGCGTAACGATTTTCCCGTCTCGAACCGACAACCGAGTCAAAAGAACATCCGGATTGCAGTAATCGTATTTATAGCCACCGGGGAAAGGAGCCTGCTGATCAGGTTTGTGATCGATCTCATCACCCAAATACCACAAGACATCCGACACCGGGCACCCTCGCTCGAACAGATAACCGCAACGGGCCAGATAGGTATTAAACTCCTTCATATATTTCCACCAAGTCTGTCCCTTTAAAAAAGGGGTTCCGATTCCGGCTCCGGCAAAGGAGGTTCCGGGCGGTAAGAAATCTACCTGCGGATTGTGCGTATAGGTATGGAAGATCAGATGGGTCACCCCCTCGACACAATTGACATTGGCCACTTCGCGAAGCATCTGGAAATTTTCATCCCATGTATGATTGAATGAGGTGAAGGCCTCTGCCGCGACACGCGGTTTTCCATACAGCCGAGCCGCCGAAGCGGTCGGTTTGATCGGTTTGAAGTTCAACGACCCGACGTAACCCTCCGTAAATGGTTGCCAGAATTCGCACATCGGCACATCGGCATATTTATAATACTCCATTATATCTGCTGGGAAGATATCTCCGGCAGCCGTCTCATACGATATGGAGAGACCATTTTGTTTCGCCCGTTCGGCCATATTGCCGTAAAAATTATCGGCAAAAAGGTCTCCTACGACACGACGCCAATCGATTAGGAAGCGGGCTGTCCTCTCGGGATCATCGACTACGTACCCGAACAGTGCCGGAATCCACTTTCTCAAAGCATATCCGGTTCTCTGATAAAACTCCTGCTCCATATCGGGAGTCCACGTCTGGGTCTTGCACTCCCAACTGTCGAACAACAGACCGTTCAGCAGACCTCCGGACAGCGCTCCACCGTTCCGTGTCAACCGTCCGATATAGCCGTCGAACTGAGCATCGGAACTCGCACGCGATAGTTTATCGCACTCCCATCCCGTACCTTCGGGAGGCGCAGGACCGTTTTTCATCCCTGCATTGACATGTCCGATCCGAAGGATCGTCCACGCTCCATCCGGCACTTTCCAATCGAGTGTCCCGTCCGAAGCCATTTTATCCGAAAGATCCACTATACCGGACTGTGCAACGTAAGCTTCCTTCGACTGTTCCACCGACTGTCCGCCGCGCTCGATCGAACGCAACGTCCAACCGGCCTCAGACTCCCAGTTGTTTTTTCGGGCCCCGGAGAACAGAAATACATTTCCCAAGGTAATATCGTGCTGATTGACAATCGTGATCCGGTAGTTACGTGTCGGTTCTGTCTCCCTGCAAGCCAACGTAATCGGACGATCATCCTGCCAGCTGCTCTGCGGCAAATCGGTATGCAGTATATCGACCGCTTCTCCATCGGGCATCACAGCCTGTACCCTAACATTTACTCCGGGTTCATAACACCAAGCATGACTCAACCCGTTGATCGACGGAAATTCGACCGTACGAACCACCGTCTCTTGCGGTAAGGTCACATCAATGCGATAGGGATTATCTTTTGTTACAGCACCGAGCTGTATAGAGGCCTCTCCGGTCAATACTTTGGCCCAATCATGCTCGGTATTGCTTCTGACGGTTTCGGGTCGTAAAGGATTTCCCGTATCATCCAATGGCGTAGGGAAAGCAATTACCGCTACATCCCGATAATCCCGCCAATCTTCCTCTTTAGAAAAAGCCGCCGGCAGAACAATTGCGTCCGACTCCTTTGCCGTGACATCCGTCCGACTCCATACCAAATGGCGCATCGCCTGCTCGGGCCGGATCCACGGACCGCCCGCCATAGCCCATCCGGGACATCCCTGCATCGTAAAACGCAAGCCCAACCGCTCGCACTCCTTAGCCGTATGTTGCACAGCAGCATCCCACTTGGGACTAAGACAGGTTATCTGCCCGTCGGTTCCGGGCCAGATGCCTCCAAACTGTCCGTGAAACAGCTGAATTCCGGAAAAACCGGCCGCGGCAATCGCTTCCAAATCCTTCGTAATACCAGCCAAAGAGACATTGCCCCCAATATAGTGGAACCATGTTTCAGGATAAAACACCTTTTCGGGGGATTCAAAATTTTCATAATCCTGCGCTCCGAAAGGTGAATGCAGCTCATCGAGGGAAGGAACGACGGGAACCTGAGCTTTCAATGGTCCCCATCCAAGACAGGCCACGGCACAAAACAATCCCCCGAGCCAAAGTCGTAATAGTTTGTTCATTTGGGTTAGTATTGTAGGTTAATCGATCAGACAGATATTCGCCCCCGCTTCTACCCAATCATTTTGCCGACAAGCCGACAATCCGAATACCGCCATCTCTTGTCAAAGATAGTGAAAACAGCCGAATAAATTGCTACCTAATCGAAGAAAAAAGGGGCCAAGGAAAGATCCTTTGCTCCTTTATATGCCTCGGGCAGATACCCCAATCGATGCCCCTTGTACTTCACAGCCCTAACGGTCTTTACGATATTCCTGCCCTTTTTCGTCGTCTTCCGTCGTCCGTCTCCTTATCCTGTGTCTGACCGGGTAATCTCCTACAAAAAACATTGCGTCCGTCCCTTGTCTGCATATTGGCTCAAAGTAAAACCATCCATTCCCTTATCCACAACAAAATTCAGATCAAAACACGGTCACCACACGCTTGATCTAAATCTAAAGGGTGGTCGATTAATTCCTGAACCATCAAAGCCCACAACAACAACCAAAAAATACAGAAAACCAAA
>ERZ827150.1080-NODE-1080-length-35602-cov-4.583537_pt1 | contig 35602 bp, 33 predicted proteins | sample MGYA00519779_ERZ827150 | MGnify/ENA primary metagenome ERZ827150 (study PRJEB31778, sample SAMEA3449267) | human gut metagenome | biome: human gut; feature: human-associated habitat; material: faeces | place: United Kingdom | collected 2010/2012 ...
TTTTAGACACTTCTACTGTTTTATACGAGCCAGATGAAAAAGGGAACAAATTGTCAGTCAATATTGATATTTTTGTGTATGATAACGCTCCGGAGGATGATAAAAGGGTTAAACGAATGTATGATAAAAGAGATTTTTTTAATACTTTGTTAACGCTCCGATTAAATCGTGGTAAGCCACATGGAAATTTGTTTAGAAGGACGGCCGTTTATATATGTAGATTTTTAGCCAAATGCTTTCCAGCAAAATATTATTGTAAAAAAATGGTTAAAAATTCTAAATTATATGCCAATCAGAAAACGCAAAGAGTAGGTAACTTTACCTCATATTCAAGGATTGCATGCCCAAAAGAGCTTGTAAACAAATTTATAGATATAGAATTTGAAGGGAAAAAATATAAAGGGCCGATTGGCTATGATAAATGGCTAAAAGCTTTTTATGGGGATTATATGCAATTACCGCCTATAGAAAAGCGGAAAAGTCATCATAAGTTTAAAGCATATATATTAGATAACGGTATATGAACGAGGAAGAGCATGTCTGATTACATATTTTTATTTGATATGGATTCAACCATTACAAAAGTAGAAGTCTTACCAACAATAGCCAACGAAATAGGTAGGTTGCAGGAAATGCGAGAGTTAACTGAAGCCACTATGCGAGGAGAATTGCCCTTCAAAACAAGCTTTTTAGAGAGAGTAAAGATACTTGGCGATATATCGGTAAAAAAAGTAAATGAAATTGTTCGTAATATTCCTTTAAATCCGAGCATAGTAAATTTTTTAAAAGAAAACAGTGATAGATGTTATATAATCACGGGTAATTTAGATATTTGGATTAGTGGTTTGATGGAAAAAATCGGAATGAAAAATCATTGTTATTGTTCAAAGGCCGAGGTTGAAAATGATAAAGTAAAAAAAGTAATTAGTGTAATTGATAAAGAGCTAATGGCAAAACAATTTGTACAACCTATTTGTACAATAGGAGATGGTGATAATGATTCCGGAATAGCTAAAATAGCAGAGTTATCCATTGGATTTGGAGGTGTGAGGGAAATCGCGCCGTCTTTATTACAAAATATTAATTTCGCATTTTATGATGATTTAAAATGTGCTGAATTTTTACGGAAATTATTATAAGTGAGGAATTTTATGAACGCATCAGAAATAACGATTATAATTAGTTGTGCTGGTATGGGAACCAGATTGGGAATAGGTTCTACAAAGGCTTTAGTTAATATTAATGGTAAACCTTTGATTATCCATCAATTGGAACAACTTAAAGAATATGACGATATAAGAATAGTAGTAGGTTATCAAGCAGAGAAGGTGATTAATCTTGTAAAAAATTTCAGAACAGATATTATGTTTGCCTTTAATTATGACTATAGAACAACCGGAACTGCTGCGAGTTTTTGTAAAGGTTTACTTGGGGCACGAAAATATGCAGTTGCTTTTGACGGAGACTTGTTGGTGAATCCGGAAGATCTAAAAAGATTTTTGGCTTATGAAGGTGAAGTTGTCGGAGGGAGTATTCCTACAACTGATTCCCCCGTGTTGATGAAAATAAAAAATAATCAAGTTGTTGGTTTTTCACGGGAGGATGGTGAGTTGGAATGGACAGGGCTCGCAAAAATTGAATCAAAAAAAATTATACCGGCGGATAAACATGTTTATATGATGTTAGAAGCTAATTTACCTATTGATGTGATGAAGATTAGGACAAAGGAAATCGATACACAAAATGATTATGAGAAGGCAGTTGAATGGGTAAAAAAAGGCTATAATGATTAAGGAGAAAAAATGGAAGATTATGTTATTGGTATAATAGGGGGCATGGGAAGTTACGCTACTATAGATTTTTTTAGACGATTAGTGGATGCGTTTCCAGCCGAAAAAGAATGGGAACGGCCTCGGATTATTGTGGATAATTATTGTACTATGCCTAGTCGAGTACGTGCTATTTTGTATAATGAAAGGACGGACGAATTGATACAAGATTTATCTTCGTCCGTTAGAGCTATGATAAATTTAGGTGCAAAAAGAATCATTTTGGCTTGTAATACATCTCATGTTTTTTTGAATGATGTTATTGAGCGCGTTCCTGAATCTGAAGAAAAAATCTTAAATATCATTGATGCTTGTGGAAAAGAAATAAAATGTCGGGGGGGGGGCGGCTCTGTTAGCTTAATTGCAAGTGAAGGAACAATTCAAACGCAAATCTATAATAAAATATTTATGAAATATTCAATAACAGTTAATACACCCCATGAAAAACAATTTGAACTGATTCGGAAGTTTATTGAAAGTGTTAAAAAGAATTTCATAGATTTAAATGTTTTAAAAAAATTTAAAGATTTTTTAGATAGCTTTAATGATGAAATACTTGTTTTAGGGTGTACTGAATTGCCGATTTTATATACAAAATGTGTGGAAAATAAAATTTGTTTTTCAAAGACGATAGAAGATCCTTTACAAGCGGCGATTAATATAATGACTAAAGAATATCTTTTATATAAAAAAGGAAAGTAAGGAACATAAATATGTCAAAAAATTTATTATTCACAAATAAAACATTAATGATTACAGGCGGAACGGGGAGTTTCGGAAATGCGGTATTGAATCGTTTTCTGAAAACGGACATCGGAGAAATCCGAATCTTTTCCCGAGACGAAAAGAAGCAGGACGATATGCGTCACGAATTTCAGGCGAAGATGCCGGAGGTTGCCGAAAAAATCAAATTTTATATCGGAGACGTGCGGGATATACAGTCTGTGAAAAACGCGATGCACGGAGTAGACTACATATTTCATGCGGCGGCATTGAAACAGGTGCCGTCTTGTGAATTTTTCCCGATAGAGGCGGTCAAGACGAATGTCCTTGGGACGGAAAACGTATTGACTGCGGCGATCGATGAAGGAGTAAAGACAGTCATTTGTCTTTCGACGGATAAAGCGGCATATCCCGTAAACGCAATGGGGACGAGTAAAGCCATGATGGAAAAGGTCATCGTTGCGAAATCGCGCACGACGCAGATGACGAAAATCTGTTGCACGAGATACGGAAACGTGATGTGTTCGAGGGGAAGCGTCATACCGCTTTGGATAGAGCAAATTAAGAACAAACAGCCAATCACCCTTACGGAACCGAGTATGACGAGATTTATCATGTCATTGGACGAAGCTGTAGATTTGGTATTATTTGCATTTGAACATGGGACAAGCGGAGATATACTGGTTCAGAAAGCGCCTGCGTGTACGATTCAGACACAAGCAGAGGCGGTGTGCGAGTTATTCGGAGGAAAGAAAGAGGATATTAAGGTAATCGGAATCCGCCACGGGGAAAAGATGTATGAAACCTTGCTGACGAACGAGGAATGCGCACATGCGATAGATATGGGTAAGTTTTATCGGGTGCCGTGCGATAAACGCGGATTGAATTATGACAAGTATTTCAAACAGGGAGATACGGACAGGAATCCGCTGACGGAATTTAATTCGAATAATACAAAGCTCCTAACTGTAGAAGAAGTGAAAGAAAAATTGCTGACGCTGAAATATATACGTGACGAGCTTGACGAACAGGGAATAAAGTATTAAAATAAAGCGATGAAGATACTGATAACGGGAGCGAAAGGATTTGTCGGAAAGAATCTGGCAAGTGCTCTGAAAAACATAAAAGACGGAAAAGACAAAACACGTCCGAATCTCGGCATAGAAGAAGTATATGAGTACGATTTGGATACGGAAAAAGAACTGTTGGAGAAATATTGCGCGCAAGCGGATTTCGTGTTTCATTTGGCGGGAGTAAACCGTCCGAAAGACAATGCGGAATTTATGCAGGGGAATTTCGGGTTTTCTTCCGTTTTGTTGAATACGCTGAAAAAGTATAAAAACACCTGTCCCGTAATGTTGTCGAGTTCGGTACAGGCAACGTTGCTCGGAAGATACGGACAGAGCGATTACGGGAAATCCAAGCTGGCGGGAGAAGAACTTTTCTTCACCTATGCCAAAGAAACGGGAGCGGAAGTATTTGTGTACCGTTTTCCGAATTTGTTCGGAAAATGGTGCCGACCGAACTATAACAGTGCGGTAGCGACGTTTTGTTATAATACGGCGAATGATTTGCCGATAACGGTAAATGACAGAAACACCGAATTGGAATTGGTCTATATAGACGACCTCGTGACAGAAATGCTGGACGTTTTGGAAAGGAAAGCCCATCGCTGCGATTACGAGGAACTCAATCCGATACCGGCCGAAACAGGGAAATATTGCTATGTGCCGGTATCACATAAAGAGACTTTGGGAAGAATCGTCGAACTTTTGGAAACATTCCGAAAGCAACCGGATACTCTTGTAATGCCCGAGATTCCGAAGGGAAGTTTTGAGCAGAAACTATACTCGACATATCTATCGTATTTGCCGAAAGACAAGATAAGTTTCCCGTTGAAGATGAACATCGACGGGCGCGGAAGTTTTACGGAACTGCTCAAAATGGAGAAATGCGGTCAGATAAGCGTGAACGTGAGTAAACCCGGCATAACGAAAGGGGAACATTGGCATAACAGCAAATGGGAATTCTTTATCGTAGTATCCGGTCACGGACTGATACAGGAACGGAAAATCGGTACAGACGAAATACTGAATTTCGAAGTGAGCGGGGAGAAAATCGAAGCGGTGCATATGCTGCCCGGGTATACACATAACATCGTCAATCTGAGCGACACGGAACCATTGATAACGGTGATGTGGGCGAATGAAACATTTGATATAAACCATCCCGACACATTCGGAGAAAAGGTAGAAAAATGAATACGGAAATAAAACTCGATTACAGCGATATAAAGTTCAAGAATGACGGCAGGTTAAAACTGCTGATTATTGTAGGGACACGCCCGGAAATCATCCGTCTTGCAGCGGTAATCACGAAATGTCGGAAGTATTTCGATTGTGTCCTTGCGCATACGGGCCAGAATTACGATTATACCTTAAACGGAATATTTTTTCATGACCTCAAACTCAAAGACCCGGAAGTGTATATGAATGCGGTGGGAGAGGATTTGGGAGCGACGGTGGGGAATATCATCAATTGTTCCTATAAGCTGATGAACCAAATCCGACCCGATGCGTTATTGATTCTCGGAGATACGAACAGCTGTCTTTCAGCAATCGCGGCGAAGAGATTGCATATCCCGATATTTCATATGGAAGCGGGGAATCGTTGTAAAGACGAATGTTTGCCTGAAGAGACAAACCGTCGGATTGTGGATATTATTTCGGACGTGAATATGGCATACAGCGAACACGCGAGAAGATATTTGGCGGAATGCGGTCTGCCGAAAGAGAGGACGTATGTAACGGGAAGCCCGATGGCAGAAGTATTGCATAATAATCTCGAAGAGATTGAAAAAAGCAATATCCTTGAAAAACTGAATTTACAACCGAGAAAATATATCTTGCTTTCGGCGCATAGAGAGGAGAATATAGATACGGAGAAGAATTTCTTATCATTGTTCAATGCAATCAATAAATTAGCGGAGAAATACGATAAGCCGATATTGTATTCGTGTCATCCGAGAAGTAAGAAACGTTTGGAAGAAAGCGAATTCAAGTTGGATAAGAGAGTAATCCGCCATGAACCTTTGGGATTTCATGATTATAATAAGTTGCAGATGAACGCGTATGCGGTAGTGTCGGACAGCGGAACATTGCCTGAGGAAAGCAGTTATTTCACGAGTATAGGGAAATCGTTTCCGGCGGTGTGTATACGAACGAGTACGGAGAGACCGGAGGCATTGGATAAAGGTTGTTTCGTATTAGCCGGGATAGACGAGAAGTCCTTATTGCAGGCGGTAGAAACAGCAGTTAGGATGAACGATGAAGGGGATTACGGAATCCCCGTGCCTGACTACACGGACGAGAATGTGTCGACAAAGGTAGTAAAACTTATACAGTCATATACAAGTATCGTCAATAAAATGGTTTGGAGAAAGTTTTGATGGACGAAACAATCTCAAACAGAAAGCCGTACTCTCAAAAGGAGTACGGCTTTCAACAAATATACTTGGGAACTGTGAGCAAAAGAAAAAAAGAATGGTTGTCTATGCTGATAGGCATAAAGTCGATTCGATATCGATAAATTAGGCGAATCCACACCGCTTATGACAAAAACGAATTTCTGATATATATTGTAGCGTATTCTTTACAATTTGTCAATAATTTTTGAACGATTAATGAATGTTTTTTTATATATTTGTTTTATAGTGATTAAAATGCGAATACACTGTATTTGAGTCATTATGAAATCCTTGGAAAATGCGTCTAAACGCTACTGACGATAACGGAAAGAGATACGGCGTGTTTAAGTCGTTCAAAATTGAGTACGGCAGCATTTTTTATAGACGGCACAGGTACGCCTTATGGTAAAAAGATTATTTTACGGCCCAAAAAAGTGCTGCTCTTCGCCGATGTCCATGAAACTCAAAATTTGCGCTTTAAGGCGCGTGAAAGAATTCGGATCGCCAGAGAGATTACAAGAAAGAAACGAATTCTTCTCTTAAGGACAAAAGAGTGGCTTTAACATTGGTTTAACAGATATTTGTAAACAGAAAATTGTTGAAGCAAGTATCAAAAGCTAAAAGATAAAAACTGCCATTGTTTCACAAAAAGAGACCACGCCCCGAAAGGGGCGCAGTCTCTAAACAAAAACTATACAAATGGATTGAACTAATAAGTATGAGCAATATTAAGTTTATCTAAATATATTTTACTAAAAAATCAAACGATTGTCAATATATTTTTGGGATAAATTTGAAAATTTTTTATAAAAAATCGTAAATTTTTTGCAAGAGAAAAAGTGCTCTTTTTTTAGCGTTTTTTCTTTACAAACTTTAAAAAATATGCTAAAATATTGGCACTATGGAAAATCGATTCGATATAAGCGCCTTTGTGAATGTGTTGACGGTCCAAACGGCCATGGAAAATTTAGCGCGACGTTTTCGGAAAAGGCGGAAGGAAAAAAAACTTTCTCAGAAAAGAATTGCTCGGCAATCCGGAGTGAGTTATGCTTCCGTGCGCCGTTTTGAGAGTATCGGACAGATTTCCCTTCATTCTCTGATGGAGCTTGCGCGCGTTCTCGGCTGCCTCGAAGATTTTAATGAACTGTTCAAAACGCCCGTTATTTCTGACTTAAAAGACTACGACGATGATTAAAAACATTAAAAAACTTACTGTAAAATATAATGACAGAACCGTAGGAATTTTGGCCGAGGTGGAAGAAGGGAAAATCGCGTTCCAGTACGACGAAAAGTGGGTGAAAAACGGTTTTTCGGTTTCGCCGATTTCGCTTCCTTTGAATAGGGAGGTATATGTCAATCATAAAGATACGTTTGAAGGATTGTACGGAGTATTTCATGATTCTTTGCCCGATGGTTGGGGGGAACTTCTCGTCAGCCGCATGTTGGCGAAGCAAGGAATAAATTATGCGGAGCTTTCTCCGCTCACGAAGCTTTCAATCGTTTCGGAAAACGGACTCGGAGGGTTGACGTATGAACCGTCTCAAACGGAGAAAGAAAATGTCGGCTATGACCTCGATGCTTTGGCGAAGCAGGCAGCAGACGTTTGGGAGGATGGTGACGCAAATGCCGATTTGGATACGATTTATTATTTGGGTGGTTCGAGTGGGGGAGCTCGTCCCAAAGCGCATATTCGTGAGGGAACAGAGGAATGGATTGTGAAGTTCCCTTGCCGTATCGATTCGCCCGAAGCGGGGCGGAAAGAGCTGGAAATGAATTTCGCTGCCAAACGTTGCGGAATCGACGTAAATGAATGTAAATTATTTCCCTCGAAGATTTGCGGCGGATATTTCGGTGCGAAACGTTTTGACAGGCAGGACGGAAAGCGTTTGCATATGCTTTCTCTTTCGTCCGTTTTGGAAACGACGCACCGCGTGCCCAATCTCGACTATATGCACCTGTTTCAGGTGATTTCCGTAATCTGCGGCGATATGAATGACTTGTATGAAGCCTTTCGTCGGATGTGTTTCAATGTTTTTTATGAAAACAAGGATGACCATGGGAAAAATTTTTCCTTTCTCTACGACGAAAAAAGGCGTATGTATTGCTTGTCTCCCGCTTACGATTTGACCCAAACTCCGAATAAACCCGAGCATGAAATGACGGTTCGCGGAAACGGTAATCCGACGGAAAAGGACTTGATTGCCGTCTCCAAAGAACTGAACCTTTCCCAAAAGCACTGTATTCATATCTTGGAAACGGTAAAAAATAAGAAATAAAAAAGTCCCGCTGTCTGTAAACGGACAACGAGACTTTTTGTTTTCCTTCTAATCCATAAGATTTTCTCTTTCAAACAGAGGACTGTCGAAAAAATCATTCAATCCCAATTCCAAACCGTCGGCAATTTCGTACAGTGTCTTTAATTTGACTGAATTATTTTTTTGTAGGCGTATATCACTTATAGTAGCTTGCGATACTACGCTTTGGCGTTTGTCGTTGAGCGAATTGTTTGATGTAGAAGGACAGAAAATCGTATTGAAAAGCATAACTGAAGAAGTATTTTTGTTTCTTCTTTCGGGATTATTGACAAGAGAATTTATGAACGAGCATTATGCTTGGAGGTTTTATATAAGTACGTATTTTTACTTGTTAAAAAAGAATAAAAACTAATGAAGTGTGAAATAGAAGTAAAGTGGAAAGAAAAATCTTGTTTCACAAAAAATGTTTAGAGAGGCAAACATACATGAATACAGTACAGGCGGTCGTTTTCCCGGAAAAAACGACCGCCTGTTTGATTGTCTGCTTTTAGCTTAACAACCCCCCTGGTAGTACCGGGGGTGAATAAAAACCTCAAGTTATAATAGAGATGGTTTGACAACCACATCACTAAAAATAACAGGAGGTTTTTAACAAAATGAAGAATGAAATAAATCAGACGGCACACTCAACATACAGGTGCGAATACCACATAGTGTTCGCACCGAAGTACTGACGGCAAATAGTATATGGTCAGATAAAAAAAGATATAGGAGAAATAATCCGCAAACCCTGCCGGGAGAAGAATGTGGAAATAATAGAGGCAGAGGCATGTCCCAACCATATACACATGCTGGTAAGTGTACCACCGTATTTAAGTATAGCACAGTTTGTGGGATTTCTCAAGAGTAAAAGCGCCCTAATGATATTCGACAGACATGCAAATTTAAGATATAAGTATGGAAACAGAAGTTTTTGGGGCAGGGGATATTTATGTTGATACCGTAGGGAAAAATGAGCGGGTAATAAAAGAATACATAAAGAATCAACTGCAAAAAGACAGTATGGCAGACCAAATCAGCATGAAAGAATTTATAGACCCGTTTACGGGTAGCAAGAATAAGTAGGCAAAAATAAGGCAGCCACTTTGAGTGGCTGCCTGTGACAGTGATGCGATGCTAAACTTCGAGCCCCGGCAGGGGTTAGCCAGTGCTTTCTCCTTATAGGGGCTGTGCAAACTACTAGTTCACTAGTGGTTTTGTTTTGAGGGAATGAGCTCCTAAAAATTGGATATAAATTTTTTTCCGAATTTTAGAATAAATACTGTCAAAATGTTGCCTTCCTTATAAGTTTATGCTATAATATACAAGATATAAAAAAGCTTATACTTGTCCATAGTATATAATCTTACTCGGATAGGTATAGTTTGTGTTATTCTTTTTATATAAAAATTATATGTGTTTTTTGTAAGAAGTTTTCTAAGATGAATTTCTATAACTTCTTAAAATTTTACTTGGGGATATGTCACTATGAATAGGAACTAGAGTTAAATGCTGACAGAGAACATTAATCTGAACAATTTAACGATACTGCAACGGAGGCAATAGGAGATATCGGCAAACCTTTTTTAAGATTTTTAAAGGAAGTCGAAAATCTATCAGTATCGGACCTGATAATCTAAACGGTCGGAAACATGCACACACAAAACCGCAAACAGAGATTCTGCGCGGGAAAACGTGCTAAAAGGAATTCCGTTTTTGAACAATAGTTGTTTTGAAGACGGGATGTAAAAGGAAGATGAAAATGAAAGTACCTTTTTCCCCTCCGGATATATCCGAGCTTGAAATTAACGAAGTAGCTGAGACTTTGCGCTCTGGTTGGATTACGACCGGTCCGAGAACGAAGCAACTTGAAAAAGAAATTGCCGAATGGCTCGGCGTGAATAAGTGCATATGTCTGAATTCGCAGACGGCTTGCGCGGAAATGGCATTACATATTCTTGGAGTAGGAGCGGGCGATGAAGTTATCGTTCCCGCATATACCTATACGGCTTCGGCTTCCGTTGTTTGTCACGTCGGCGCAACATTGAAGCTTATCGATTCGCAAATGGATAGTCTTGAAATGGACTACGATGCACTTGAGAAGGCGATTACGGAAAAAACGAAAGTAATTATTCCCGTAGACCTTGGCGGCGTGCCTTGCGATTACGACCGCATTTTCGAAATTGTAGAGAAAAAGAAACATTTATTCAAGCCATCAAACGAGATTCAGAAAGCAATCGGCAGAATTGTCGTTTGTGCGGACACGGCGCATGCATTCGGTGCAAAACGGCATGGAACGATGGTCGGTTCTATCTCTGATTTTTCGAGTTTTAGTTTTCATGCCGTAAAGAATTTTACGACGGCGGAAGGCGGTGCGCTTATTGCAAGGAAAACGACAAAAATGGTGTCGCTCACGAAGTGACGATTTCCGTCGAGGATGCTTCCGGCAGAACAGTAAAAATGAATTCAACTCATTTACACCAACTAAAGCGGGTACATATTATATTATTTATGAATCCGCATACGAAGAAAACGGAAAGCAGATTTCAACGAAAAAGGAATTCAATATTCTTATATTAGGCGGAGACACTGATAGCTTTCTCACGTCTGACGGCAATGGAGAGGAAATAAGTAGCGGATGCGGTTCGACTCTTGGAGACTTGGTTGTCGGAACGGGGATACTCGTCGTCGGCTTGCTTACTTTTTTGCGAAAGGGGAAGAAGGAAAGTTGACCTCTTTTAAATAAAAAACGATCGAACGAAAAATTTTTCGTTTGATCGTTCTTTTTGATATAAGAAAAACTACGCGATACACTGTGTTTATATATGCAAATGTTGAAAAAGATATGCTGTTTGAAAGGGATAAGTCTACTATCTCCCGCCACATCAAAAACATTTTTGAAGAAGGCGAACTTGTGCGTGGAGCAGTTGTTGCAAATTTTGCAACGACTGCCGCGGACGGTAAAAACTATCAGGTTGATTACTATAATCTCGATGTCATTATTTCCGTCGGCTATCGCGTAAAATCGCTGTGTGGTACACAGTTCCGTCAGTGGGCAACAAAGCGGCTCAATGAATATATCCGTAAAGGTTTTACGCTTGATGATGACAGGCTGAAAGAACTCGGCGGAGGCGGATACTTCAAAGAACTTTTAGAGCGTATCCGAGATATCTGCGCATCTGAAAAGGTATTCTATCGTCAGGTACTCGATATCTATGCAACGAGCATAGATTACGATCCTCACGCCGAAATTTCCATAGAGTTCTTCAAAAAAGTGCAGAACAAGATTCATTACGCCGTGTACGGTCAAACTGCTGCTGAAGTCATCTATAATCGTGCCGATGCAAAAAAGAATTTATGAGGCTTACTACATTAAGGGCAACCGCCCGCATCTACAAGATGCCGTTATAGCAAAAAATTATCTCAATGAAAAAGAATTGCGCAGTCTCGGTCAAATCGTTTCGGGCTATCTTGATTTTGCAGAAAGGCAGGCCGAGTGCGAACAGCCTATGACGATGGCAGACTGGGCAGCCCACTTAGATCGGATACTTATAATGAGCGGTGAAAAACTACTTGTCGGAGTAGGTACAGTCAGTCATGAGCAGGCAATGGACAAGGCAAAGTCAGAATATAAAAAGTATCAAGCAAGAACGCTCTCCGAAGTAGAGCAAGCATATCTTGATTGCATAAGTGAGTTAAATCAGAAAACGGAAAACGATAAAAAATAGAACGGCTTTAAAATATTCTTGTATGGTGTCATAAAACTGTCAAATTTTATGGCCATATAGGTTATAATGAAGCTCACTAATGCAGAAAAATCGTCGAGATTTATCTCGACGATTTTTGCAATTTTATTTGCCGTTTATATGGAATCTGTTACCTGTAAATGGAGCCTGTTACCTGTAAAAACGCGGTGTCAATTGATGTCAATATGCCAGCAATGCTTTTAACTACTATATATAGTGTATTTTAGCATATATAACCACAATATACTGATGTCCAACTGCTTCGTAAACTCTTGCAGCTACATACTCTCTGTTCGGCAACTCTCGGAATGTTGATTACTTTATTGCTTTTTCACCTTACTTAAAGGAGAGCTTGGACGGATTTGGAAAACACTGAAAACGTAAGAAACGAAGAGTATTTTCAATCCCCAATTTTATATCGCGTATTTTTGGTAACACTTGCTCTTTCGGGAGAAAAGCGCGAATTTACGTTGGGAAAAGTATCTTATACAATTTATCAAAATGAAAGTGTCGCTCTTTTTAGATATTATTTTCGTCTTAGGATTATTAATAAGAGTACTATTTGTGATGTAATTTATAAGGAAGGGACAGGGAGAAAATGCTCATTGACAGGGAAATGAGCAAAGACCGAAAGTTCAAATCTATTTGTCGAAGGTTCGGTGTAGTTATCAAAATTCCGACTATAAATTATTTATTCCCACATTCAAAAAAGAGCAATTTGGGGGGCAGAATCTTTCGAATACGCAAAGAAAATTATTGCATTATTTAATATCGAACATTTATGGCGTCGTCATTTTCAATTTATTTTCCAAGGGTAAAGCATAGGATATCTATTGTTACTATGGTTGCAGTGAACCAGAAGTATTACTTTCAGACGAACGGACCGTAGGACTGGATATAATAGATTTTGCTCGCTGATAGAAATTTTAAATAAATTCCATAGAAAGACGGGCACTGATATTATTATAATTACTTACGAAGCGATGTGTAGAAACACTCTGTGATAGAACTTACCTTATAGAACACGGTATGGTAGCGAGGCGGGCGGTAAAGAACTTATCGAAGAATATTTTCAGAGATAAGAGGAAGTCCTTTAACTATGCAAATATCTGGGACGTTAGGAGACGGTAAAAATCAGTCTGGAAAACTTGACAAATAACTAATAAGGCGATATAATATACATAAAGAATCTATAAGGATTGAAAAACATGCAAGGATTAATCTTTTTGGTCTGGTGTGTTTTGCCTGTAATCGTGTTATTATTTTTTTCTTCGAGACCGATGAAAAAAATGGCTGTAATCAGGAAACATCTCAGAGATAAAAGAATGAGCGGCAAAGGAGAAAATTTCGATATGTTGAATCTCATCAATCGTTTTATCGGAAAAAAATGTGATATCTCGACAATAGACGAAGAATATACGGGCGTAATTGAGGCGGTCGAAGAAAATTGGCTCGTTGTTCGTAGCGGAGATTCCGATGCGGAAGAAATCATTAATTTGGAGTATGTGACGAGCGTCCGTCAGTGTCGGGAAAAGAAGAAAAAGCTCGTTTCGGAAAAACAGACAGTATAAAACGATTCCCTTTTTCCTTGAAGGAAAAAGGGAATTTTTTACGGGGAAATATCTCGGACAATAGAAAAGACTGCATCAGCTTTTTGGCCGAGTTCGTAACATTCTTTTGCCGTTTCTTTCAGCTTTCTTGCGTCTGTACCTTTTGTCAGAAGGGGGAAGGACGACTTTCCCAAAGCGGACAAAACTGCTTCGCTTCCTTTTTTGAAGGATAAAAGATTGAGATAGAGAGGCTCCGTCATACATTTTTCAATGAAGTTACGGGAAATCCCGAGCAGATTATGCAAAAGAATTCTTCGTATTCTTGAAGACGTGTAGCGTTTTGAGGTGACTTTTCCGACGATATCGGTTTCATTTCTCCACGCAGCTTTTTTCAGGGCGTTTTCCAGTCCTTCCGTACAGTCACAGATTGCCCTGATTTTTTCCGTATCTCTTTCGATTAACGCCACCTTTTCGAGAATGGAAAGATAATTGGAGGTATGAGAAAGATCTCTTAATACAAATAGCGGAAGATTTCCCGAAAGGTGTTCGAATTCTTCTCTTTCGAGTGCGGCACGGATTGCCGAAGCGGAAGAAAAATTGTTTGAAAGAGTTGTTTCCGTATGCCCGTTTCCCTTTCGCTGTACGGGGAACAGGCAGATTTTCGATTTTGCAAGAAGAAGAGCCTTGGCATATTCTATGCCGAGAATATTATTCGATGTCGAGAGAAAATTTCGCGGAAATAAGTTCTTCCAAGCCTCAGTTCGCGCGCGGGCAAAACTGAATCCTTCTTTCAGAAGGCGTTTGATTTCGGCGGAAATCTCCGCGGGTTCTTCCAAAATTAACGAAGCGGCTTTGAAAAAAATATCTTCGTCTCCGCTTTCGCACCCGAAGGAAAGCGCGGTGATTTCGGGAACGGAAGAGATAAGTTTTATTGCGCCTTTGGCGAAGAGCTCCGCCGGTGCAGACGAAAAGACGACGGGGAGCTCGACGACGGCGTCGGCGCCTGCAAGGACGGCATGTTTCGCTCGGATATATTTTTCCAAAACGGCGGCTTCTCCCCGTTGAACGAAATTCCCGCTCATAAAACATACGATGGCATCGGCTCCCGATTTTTTTTTCGCCATCTCCAACTGATACAAATGTCCGTTATGAAAGGGGTTATATTCGCAAATTATCGCGCAAATTTTCATTTTATGGCTTTCCTTTTCCTTTACAACCCGTGAAATATGTGCTATAATTAAAACTGACAGAAAATCGGAACGGGTTTATTTTTTCAAGATTTATTATACACGAAAGTCAAAAAGAAATAAAGCGTTTCCAAGGAGATATTTTATGAAGAACGTTCTTGATGAAATTAAAACAAAGGCGAAGGCTCTGCACAAAAAAATCGTCTTGTGCGAAGGCGAGGACAAGCGCGTCGTGAAGGCCGCTGCCGATGCGACGAAAGAGGGGATCGCCCAAATCGTCCTGCTCGGCGACGAAGCCGCCGTCAAAGCGGCAAATCCCGAAATCGATCTCACGGGTGTGACGATCGTCAATCCGCTTACTTCTCCGCGCCTTGCGGAATATAATGCTAAACTCTGCGAACTGCGTGCCTCCAAGGGCATGACGCCGGAACAGGCGGCGAAACTTCTGACGGACGGAACCTATTTCGGCGCCATGATGCTGAAAATGGGAGAGGTGGACGGACTTGTTTCCGGAGCGTGCCATTCGACCGCCAATACACTTCGTCCCGGACTTCAGATCATAAAGACCGCGAAGGGAGTTTCCTCCGTTTCCAGTTTCAATCTCATGATTTGCCCTCCTCAGGGAAACCAGTATTGTCCTGACGGTTTAGTCGTGTTTGCAGACTGCGGTCTCAATCCCACTTATACCAGCGAAGGATTGGCGGATTGCGCCATTGCTACGGCGAAATCCGCGCGCGAAATCGCGGGAATCGAGCCGAAGGTCGCCATGCTCTCCTTCTCGACAAAGGGTAGCGCAAAGCACGATAACGTGACGATGGTCGCGGAAGCCGTAAAAATCGCAAAAGAGAAGGCTCCTGACTTAAAGCTCGACGGCGAACTCCAATTCGATGCCGCCATCGTTCCTTCCGTGGGCGAATTCAAGGCTCCCGGCTCTCCGGTCGCCGGACATGCCAATGTGTTCATTTTCCCCGATTTGCAGGCGGGAAACATCGGCTACAAAATTGCGGAACGCCTCGGCGGCTTTATGGCGGTAGGCCCTATCTGCCAAGGCTTTGCAAAGCCCTTGAACGATCTTTCGAGAGGTTGTAAATCGGAAGATATTGTTGCCGCAATTGCTATCACCGCTCTTCAAACACAGTTTTAAGCGGAGGAAAACATGAAAATTTTAGTCATCAATTCGGGAAGTTCCTCCCTTAAATATCAACTCATCGACATGGAGACGGAAGCGGTGCTCGCAAAGGGAAACTGCGAACGCATCGGAATCGAAGGCTCCAAACTCACGCATAAGGCAAAGGGTAAAGAAGTTGAAATTCAACAGCCCATGCCCAATCATAACGTAGCCGTCCAGTTGGTTTTGAAAGAACTCACGGATAAAGAAGCCGGCGTCATTTCTTCCATGGACGAAATCGACGCGGTGGGGCATCGCGTCGTCGCTTCGGGCGAAGCGTTCAAAAAGACGACCTTAGTTACGCCCGAAGCCATGGTTTTAATGGAAGAAATCAAAGATTTGGCTCCCTTGCACAATCCCGCCGCAATCGTCGGGGTCAAGGCTTGTCAGGCGGCTATGCCCAAGACGCCCATGGCGCTCGTATTCGATACGGGATTTCATTTTACCATGCCCGATTATGCATATATGTACGCCGTGGATTATGCGCACTATGAAAAGTATAAAGTAAGAAGATACGGCGCGCACGGAACCAGCCATAAATTCGTTTCGAGAGAAGCCGCAAAATATCTCGGCAAAAAGCCCGAGGAACTGAAAATCATCACCTGCCATCTCGGAAACGGTTCTTCGATTACGGCGGTAAACGGCGGAAAATGCGTGGATACTTCTATGGGCTTTACGCCGCTTGCAGGCGTTCCCATGGGAACGCGGAGCGGAGACATCGATTACGCCGCGGCGGAATATATCGCCAAAAAGGAAGGCATGGATGTTTCGGAAATGCTCACTTATCTCAATAAAAAATGCGGTATGCTCGGGATTTCCGGCGTTTCCAGCGATTTCCGCGATCTTACGGCTGCGGCCGCTCAGGGCAACAAGCGGGCAGCACTCGCGCTCGAAATGTTCTCTTACTCCTGCAAAAAGTATGTAGGCGCGTATGCGGCGGCGATGAACGGAGTAGACTGTATCGTCTTTACGGCGGGAGTCGGAGAAAATACTCCCGGCGTAAGAAAGGGAATCTGTGAAAACATGCAGTATCTCGGCCTGGAAATCGACGAAGAGAAAAACGCGGAGAAGAATAACGGCAGTATCCGCGACATTACCGGGAAGAATTCCAAAGTCAAAGTTTTGATTATTCCTACCAATGAAGAGCTCGTTATTGCGAGAGAAACCATGGAATTGCTGTAAAATTTGCGTAAATTCCTTAAAAAAAAGTTGACAAACGGTCGGAAATATAATATACTTTTATAGTCGGTTTTATGATGATTATCGATGTGAGAAAACTCAATGCGCAGAAGAAGTATTCGGGGACGCTTGAATTTGAATACGAAGCTCCCGAAAATCTGATTGATATTCCCTTCGTGAAGTTTTCCTCTCCCGTAAAGGTTGAGGCGGAATATGAGCTTTTCGAGGACGATTCGCTGGAACTGCGAGGAAAAATTCTCTATACGCTCGGAGGACAGTGTTCCAGATGCCTCAAAGAAACTTCCGAGAGAGTGGAAGGGGAATTAGACGCTTATTTCCAACCCTTTAAGGGCGGGGAAGATTATGCCTATTCGGGCGGCGTCATCGATCTTACGAATGCGGTCAACGACGCGATTATGTCGAGTATGCCGCGTACGCTCTCCTGCGGCGAAAATTGTCAGGACATTCGGTACACAAATTAAACGGCGGAAAAATCAAAGAATATTAAACAAGAGGTGTAAATATGGCAGTACCCAAGCGTAAACAATCCAAGAGCAGAACGAATAAAAGATTTGCGAATTATAAAGCGACGGCTTCCACGTTGGTGGAATGCCCTCATTGCCACGAATTGACCGAGGCGCACAGAGTCTGCAAAAATTGCGGCTACTATGACGGCGTGGAAGTCGTTTCTCAGAAAGAAGACAAGAAAAACTAATTAATCGTCTGAATCGCATATTTGGGCGGGTTGCGTCAGCATCCCGCTTTTTTGCGTTATTGTTTTTTCAAAATTTTATTTTTATACCGTGGTTAATAATGGAAACGCTTGACAGTTTTTATGCGGATATGTTATAATGAGGTGCTTAAAAAGCGAAGGAGTTTTCATGAAAGAAAAATTTACGGTAACCGGAATGACGTGTTCCGCGTGTTCCGCAGGTATAGAGCGAACCTTAAATAAAATGGAAGGGATTGTAAAAGCCGAAGTCTCTTTGATGGGCGAATCGATGAACGTCGAATATGACGAAACCGTCGTCACCCGCGAACAGATTATTGCCGCCGTAAAAGGCTTGGGCTACGGCGCGTCTCTGTTCGACGCTTCCGAGTGGAAAAAGAAGAAGCCCCAATCGAATACGCTCAAACGGCGTTTTTTCATTTCCCTGATTTTTCTCGTCCCTTTGCTTTACTTTTCCATGGGCGGAATGATAGGCCTTCCTCAGCCCTCTGACGTCGTAAATTATACGATACAGCTTGCATTGACGATTATTATCGTCGTCATTAATTTCCGCTTTTTTACGAGCGGGACGAAAGCGCTTTTGAAGCGTGTCCCGAATATGGATACGCTGGTTTCTTTGGGCTCGGCGGCTTCCTTTATTTACAGTCTGGTATTGACGATTCGCGTATATGCGGGAAGCCTTGCTCACGCGCATATGTTCTATGAGTCGGCGGCGATGATTTTGACGCTCGTCACGCTCGGAAAATGGCTGGAAGAAAAATCTCGCCGCAAAACGGGCGAAGAAGTGGAAAAACTCATTAAACTCATGCCGGACACCGTGACGGTCGAAAGAAACGGAGTACAATCAGTCATCGCGTTTTCCGAAATTGTTGCCGGCGACCTTCTCGTCGTAAAGCAGGGCGATTATATTCCCGTAGACGGGAAAATCGTCGAAGGACATGCGTTTGTAGACAGAGCGGCGATTACGGGCGAAAGCATGCCCGTCGAGCTCGGGGAGGGCGACGCCGTGACGGGCGCGGATATCGTCAAGAGCGGTTTTGTCAAAGTCGTTGCGGAAAAGGTAGGGGCGGAAACCACGCTTTCCCGGATCGTCCGCATGGTAAAAGAAGCCGGAGCGAGCAAGGCTCCGTTACAGAAGATTGCCGATAAAATCGCGGGGATCTTCGTTCCCGCCGTCACGTTCATCGCACTGGTCACTTTTGCCGTATGGTTCGCAACGACAAAGGATGTCGGCTCTGCCGCAAATTATGCCATCAGCGTCCTCGTGATTTCCTGCCCCTGCGCTCTCGGACTCGCTACGCCCGTAGCGGTCATGGCGGCGACGGGCAAGGGGATGTCATTGGGTATTTTATATAAAGACGCAGAGGCTCTGCAAAAGGCTCAGAACGTAAACTGCGTGCTTCTCGACAAGACGGCAACGCTCACGGTCGGCGCGCCTCAGGTGACCGATTTTGAGCTTTTGGCGGGCGAAGAAAAATTTGTTTTGGGGCTTGCGGCTTCCATAGAGGCCCATTCCAATCATCCGATTGCGGAATGCGTCAGAGCCTATGCCCAAGGAAAGGCGCCCGAAGCAAATTTCAAGACGGAGAACTATCGTTACGAAATGGGAAAGGGGGCGTCGGCGGAATACGGAGGCACGGTGTATCGGCTGGGCAATCGGAAGCTGCTCGGAAATACGATTCAGAAATATGCTTATGAGCGGGAGAAGTTTTATTCCAAAGAAGGAAAGACGGTCGTATTCTTAGCCGACGACAAGCGAATTTTGGCGATCTTTGCGATTGCGGATACCTTGAAAGAAACCAGTGCCGAAGCGATAGAGGAGCTGAAAGCAAGGAAAATCCGCGTGGCAATGCTCACGGGCGACAGTGAAAACGTGGCGAAGGCAATCGCGGAAAAGGTCGGGATTAAGGAATATTTTGCGGAAGCGCTCCCCGAAGATAAAACGAAAGCCGTAGAGCGCGTCAGGGAAGTGGGCGGATATGTCGCGATGGTCGGAGACGGAATCAATGACAGTCCCGCCCTGAAAGCCGCCGACGTGGGCGTAGCGATGGGAACGGGTACGGATATTGCAATCGACAGCGCGGACGTCGTTTTGGTAAGCGGGGATTTGCGCTCGGTAAGTACGATGGTGGATTTAAGCAAAGCGGCTGTAAGGAATATCAAGGAAAATCTTTTCTGGGCATTTATTTATAATTGCATCGCGATTCCCGTCGCCGCCGGGGTGTTTTCCTTTGCGAATATCGAACTCAATCCCATGATTGCCGCGGCATGCATGAGTTTAAGCTCGCTTTTCGTGGTAGGAAACGCGCTTCGGCTCACGCGGTTCGGCAAATCGAAAAAGTCAAAAAATAAGAAATCCATTGAGCGTAAGGAGACAAATACAATGACAAAGACTTTGAAAATCGAAGGAATGATGTGTAACCATTGCGTAATGCATGTGACGAAGGCGCTGGAAGGCGTCTCGGGAGTAGAGAAAGCAGACGTCAATCTCAAAAAGAAGACGGCCGTCGTGACGCTTGGCACGGAGGTGGACGATGCGGTGCTGACCGCGGCGGTAAAAGAAGCGGGATACGAGGTCAAAGAAATCTCCTGAACGGTAAAGTGACAAAATAAATTTTTTCACGACAAAAACAGACAGGCAGAGTACGGTTGTATATGTTATCATATTCCCGACGAAACATATAGGAGGGAATACATATGTCCGAAATGCTGCTTCTCGATAAACGCACACAGGGGCTTATCGAGGATTACGTCCCGCAGGGAGATATCCTCGAAGGCGTCGTGTGCTTTTTTTCCGTCTTTGCCGACTATACGCGGGTGAAGATCTTATCCGCTCTGGCAATCAGCGAACTTTGCGTCACCGATCTTTCGAGAATTCTCGATATCAATCAGACGACCGTCTCACATCAGCTCCGATTTTTGAAGAGCGCGGGCATCGTCAAATGCTGCCGACAGGGAAAAGTCATCTTTTACAGTCTTACAAACGACTCCGTCAACGACGTTTTACTCAAAGGAATAGAGTTTTTGGGCTGTTAGCAAATTATTTTCCTCGTATCTCTTGCAAAATCGCGCGATTTGGTATATAATAAATAAAGGTAGCGGAAAGGCTCGGATTGCCCTTCCGCTTTTCGGAGCATTATGGGCGAATTACAGGAGAAACTCAAACTTCTGCCCGACAATCCGGGCGTATATATTATGCTGGATAAGGACGGCGTGGTGATTTATGTCGGAAAGGCGCGCGTTCTCAAAAATCGGGTGCGGCAATACTTCCACGGCTCGGAGAAGCCCGAGAAGGTCGCGGCGATGGTGGAGCATATCGCGGACTTTTACTATATCATCACGGGTTCGGAAATAGACGCCCTGGCGCTCGAAAACAATCTCATCAAAAAATACAAGCCGAAATATAATATCCTTTTGAAGGACGATAAGACTTATCCCTATATCAAGGCGCACACAAAAGAGGATTTTCCTCGTTTTTCCATTACCCGAAAAATCAAAAAGCGGGACGGAAAATATTTCGGTCCGTTTATGGGCGGAATCCGCTGTAAAGATATTCTCGACGTGGCGGCGTCCGTCTATAATGTCCGTCTGTGCTCGGTGACGATCGGCGAAAAACCGAAAAAGCCCTGTCTCGCATACCACCTTCATCGTTGTCTTGCTCCGTGCGCGCATTTGTGCACGCAAGAAGAATACGGCGAACGGGTAAAAAAGGCTCTGGCGTTTCTCGACGGCAACTACGAGGAAGCGGAAAAAATCCTGAAAGAAAAAATGATGCAGTTTGCGGCGGACGAGGAATTTGAACTCGCCATGGAATATCGGGAAAAACTGGCTATGCTTTCCAAATTGAAGTTGAAGCGTATCACTTCTCTCAACCGCTGTATCAATGCGGATATTATCGCATTAAAGACGAATAATCTCTATTCCGCGGTCAATATCCTTATCACGCGCGGCGGAATCATGCAGGGCGGAAGCAATTTTGCTTTGGAGGACGCATCTCTTTCCGACGCGGACGCGCTCACGGCTTTCATTGTGCAGTATTACTCCTCTCATGAAATTCCCGAAGAGATTATCACGTCGGAATACTGCGAAAAAGAGCTTCTCGAAAATTTCTTTTTGGAAAACTTTGAAAAGAAAGTGGACGTCGTCTTTGCAAAACAGGGCATACGGAAAAAGCTACTTGAAATGGCGGAGAAGAACGCCGAGGAATACCTTTCCAAATCCATCGATAAAATCAAGCACAAGGACGATATGACCAAAAACGCCTGTGCCCGCATGAAGGAAATTTTAGGGCTTTCCCGCTATCCCAAGCGCATGGAATGTTACGATATTTCCAACATCAGCGGAGTGGACAAGGTGGGTTCCATGGTCGTATTTTCGGACGGTGAGCCCGACCGAATGAGCTATCGGCGTTTCAAAATCAAGACAGTCGAGGGTGCAAACGACTTTGCGTCTTTGCAGGAAGTACTCAGACGACGGCTTTCCAAGCTGGGAACAGAGGAAGAATCCCGTTTTCCGAAGCCCGACCTCATTATTATCGACGGCGGCAAGGGACAGCTTTCCTCGGTGCAGGAAATCTTTGACGAAATGCATATCGAGGGAATCGACCTTATTTCCCTCGCCAAGCGGGAAGAGGAAGTCTTTACTTCTTTTTCCGACGAAAGCATAAAGATCGATCATCGGGATTACGTCCTCAAAATGCTCCAAAGAATCCGGGACGAAGCACACCGATTTGCCATTACCTATTTCAGAAATCTCCATTCCAAGAGAAACCTCGCTTCGGTGTTGTCGGAAATCGAAGGCGTAGGCAAGAAAAAACAGCTCGCGCTCATGGAGAAGTTCGGTACGATAGACAAGATCATGCATGCAAGCCTTCAAGAACTTTGCGAAGCGGAAGGAATCGGCGAAGAACTTGCAAAACGCATCAAATTTTATTTCGAGGAAAAATTATAACTTATGCGAAAGATAAATTATCCATTGATAATTTCCGATTTTGACGGAACTTTGCTCCGCACCGACGGGACAATCTCTGCGGAAACGAAATCCGCGATCGACGGTTATATCGCGGCGGGCGGTACTTTCGGTATCTGCACGGGAAGAATGACAGGCTCTATTTTGCCCCGCGCCAAAGAACTCGGGCTGAAAGGATTGGTGTCCTCCTATCAAGGTTCAGTCATCACGGACATCGAGAGCGGGAAATTGCTCGTGGACGGTTATATTCCCGCCGAGAACGCCGCCGAAATCTGCCGCGTTTTTGAGGGGCTGAATCTCCATACGCATGTATATACTCTGGACGAATTTTTCGTCAATCGGCAGGACGAAGCGCTTGAAATGTATGAAAACGTGTGTAAGGTCAAAGGTAACGTCGTTACGGATGAGCCGCTTTCTTCCTTTGTTCTCAAAAAGGGCTTCAAGGTACGCAAAGTACTCGCCATGGTATATCCCGAGGAAAAGAAACGTATTTTCGGTATCGTCTCCGAAGCGCTCGGCGATAAATTTTACGTCACATACAGTGCCGCGAGTCTTGTCGAAATCACGAGCAGGCAATATTCCAAAGGCACGGCCGTCAGGTTCATGGCGGATTATTACGGCGTTCCCGTCGAAAAGACGATCGCCGCGGGCGACAGTCTGAACGATTTGCCCATGCTGGAAGCCGCGGGGCTGGGAATTGCGGTAAAGAACGCCGACGAGGCCTTGAAGGATAAAGCGCTGGCATTTGAATATTCCAACGACGAAAACGCTATCGGAAAAATTATTGAAACATACGGATTTACGGGAGAAAAAGAATGAACGATCGCGTAACGGAAAGCGTAATGCTCGATAAGCTGGCTTCCGATTTGAATCTCGAAATCGTCTATACGGGAAGGGGGGTAGTCACCCTTTCCAGCATGAGCGTGGAACGCCCGGGTTTACAGCTCGCGGGCTTTTTCAGCTATTTCGACCCCAGCCGTATCATGGTGCTGGGGCTTTCGGAGCATGAATATCTCCGCGCGTTTACGCCCGAAGAGAGGACGGCGAAAATTTCCCGCCTGTTCGATTACGGGGAGGTTCCCTGCATCATTTTAAGCCGCGATTTGCCCGCTCTTCCCGAATTGATGGAGACGGTCAGAAAGGCTTCCTGTCCGCTGTTCAGAAGCCATAAGGTCACGACCGACCTCATGAGCGATTTATATATCTATCTCAACCGAATGCTGGCGCCTTCGGTAACGGAGCACGGCGTTTTAATGGAAGTCTTCGGTGTGGGAATGCTGCTCACAGGGAAAAGCGGCGTGGGAAAGAGCGAAACGGCCATGGAGCTCATCAAGCGCGGTCATAGGCTGATTGCCGACGACAGCGTTATTATTAAGGACATTGCCAACGAGCTCTACGGTACGGCGCCCGACATTATCCGATATTTCATGGAGCTTCGCGGCATCGGAATCATCAATGTCAAAAGTATGTACGGCTCCGGCTCCGTCTTAAACGAAAAGAAAATAGAAATCGTCATTCAGTTGGAAAATTGGCAGCAAGGGAAAGAATATGACCGCGTGGGGGATACTTCGGCTTTTGCCGAATACCTCGGCATTAAGATTCCCAAACTGACGATTCCCGTCAGTCCCGGCAGAAATCTCGCCATTATCATAGAGGTTGCCGCTCGTAACTTCCGTTTAAAGAGCATGGGGTACGACGCTTCGCAGGAACTGATCACGCGAAGCATCGGCCGCTGACATTTATGCAAGGGAGAGTACCATGCCTGAAATATTAGCTCCCGCGGGAAATGCAGAATGCGTCGAAGCCGCCATAAACAGCGGCGCAAATGCCGTTTATCTCGGATACAGCGCCTTTTCAGCCCGTGCGGGTGCACAGAATTTTGACGGAGAATCGCTCCAAAAAATCGTGGAAAGGGCACATTTTTCAGACGTTCGGATTTACGTCGCCATGAATACGTTAATCAAGAACACGGAAACGGAGGACTTTCTTCGTACACTGTTGTCTGTCTGGAATATGGGCGTCGATGCGATTATTATGCAAGACATACTTCTTGGAAAATTCGTTCATCAAAGATATCCCGACATCGTCCTGCATTTAAGTACGCAGGCGGGCGTCTGTAATTTGGAAGGAGCCCGCATTGCAAAAGAATACGGTTTTTCCCGGGTGATTTTGGCGAGAGAAACGCCTCTTTCGGAGATAAAAAAGATTGCGGAATTTATCGAAACGGAGGTTTTCGTACAGGGAGCGCTTTGCACCTGTTTTTCGGGACAATGCTATTTTTCCTCCTTTGCAGGCGGCAACAGCGGCAATCGCGGACGCTGTAAACAGCCCTGCCGTAAACTGTATTCGTACGACAGGGAAGGCTTTGAAGAACGATCTTATGCGCTGTCTCTTTCAGACTTATGCGTGACAGAGAACATTGGAAAATTTTGCGAAGCGGGCGTGGCCTCTTTCAAAATCGAAGGCAGAATGCGCCGTGCGGAATATGTAGCCGCCGCGGTACGCTATTATCGCCTTTTGCTCAAAGGAGAAAATACGTCGGGAGCTATTTCCGATTTGAAACGGACATATAACCGCGGGAATTATACGAAAGGGCTCGCCTTCGGGCAGGATTCCCGTTTCCTTTCGCGCGATGTTCAAGGGCATCTCGGAGAAAAGATCGGGACGATAAAAGTAATCGACGGAAAATATTTTGTCGAAACGAAATTTTGTCCCGTTTCAGGCGATGCCTTCAAGATACTCCGAAAGGGGCGCGAGGTCGGAGGTGGCAGTTTTGAAAAGGCTTTCGGGCGCGGATTTTATTTGTCTTCATCGCAAAGGCTCTTAAACGGAGACAGCGTTTTCATCACTACGGACATGGCGGTAAACGCCCGCCTTCTGTCGGAGAAAAAACAAATTCCGATTTCCTTGAACCTCTCTTTCAGCGAGGGAGAAAGGGCAACGGCGGAAAGTGGCGGAATCGTCGTCCGTTCGGAGGAAATCCTGACTTCCGCGCAATCCCGTCCCCTGACGGAATCGGACGTTCGGAATTGTTTTTTGAAAACGGATTCTCTGCCGCTGAAAGTTACTTTTGAACGCATCGAGATAAAGGGCAGCGTATTCCTTGCCAAATCCCGCCTGAATGCCTTTCGCCGCGCTTTTTACGAACGAATCTTTTCTGCCTTTGCGGAAAACAGAAATACGCAATATGCTTACGACGGAATTCGGCAATGTACATGCGAACCCGTTTCCGATTTTGCACTGAACGGAAAAAATGAAAAGACTGCCGTCATCGCGTCGGACTTTTCGGGACTTGAAAATATTGACATAGCCGTATATAAGCCGACCGACTACGGTGCGGAGCCTCCGAAGTCTTTTTCGGAGGGGAATTTTGAAAAATTTATCTACTATCCCGCGTTTGCGGATTCCGCCGATATCAGACGGATAAAGGAACTCATAACGGCTTCCGGGGCATCGGGGATATATGCGGAGAATTACGGCAGCATAGCCTTTGCGAGGGAACGGGGAGTATCTTTGTTTGTAGGCACGGGCTTTAATCTGACCAACGCGATCTCCGTGAAGGAATTGCTGGAAGAAAATTGCATAAAATATTATTCTCTTTCCAAGGAACTCGACGAAAGGGAACAGGCAGCTCTGAGCGGTACAAAGGCGTTTGTCCTGTCGTCCGGGGACATCAAACTGATGGATTTATGTTATTGTCCCTTCCAAAAGAGCTGTCCTTCCTGCGACAAAAGGCAAATATATCACCTTACGGACGATTCGGGCAGAAGATTTCCCGTCCGTCGTTTCAAGTCCGTTTCGGGTGAATGCCGCTTTGAAATCTATAATTGTGCAAAGCTCGTCGGAAGCGGCGTGCGGGGCGCGGGAAAAATTATCGATTGCAGTACGGGCGGGGCCGTCGTTGCGGCCGTAAAAGCGGCGGATAACGAAGAAAAACAGAAATCTCTCTACGGAACCTATACTGCAGGCCATAGAAAAAAGAGCATGCTGTAAGGCTGTTCTTTTGAGGATACACGGAATCATGAATGAAAAAGCCATAGAAAAGACGGAACTGAATAAAATTTTATCGATTGCGGCGGAGTATTCCGTTTTGGACGGGAGCAAAGAAAAAATGCGTGCGTTGCAGCCGTCGTCCGACCTTTCCGAGGTAAAAAAGTGCCTCGATCTGACGGAGGAATGCGTAAAACTCCTGTTTACCTACGGGGTCGGGAAAGTGGAATATTTTCCTCCCTTTTCGGATGAAATCGAAAGGGCCGAAAAAGGTTCGGCTCTTTCCTGCGGCGAGCTGTTGAGCGTGGCAAACCTGCTCCGCGCGGCTCGGATCGCGCATTCGGGAATATCGGGCGTTTCGGACGAAGAAATCCGCCTGATTCGGCGGCTTTCCGATAATCTGTATTTCGATGCGGCGCTCGAAGATGACATCGGCACCAAAATTCTCAACGATTCGGAAGTGAGCGATTACGCCAGCGACAAGTTGTATTCCATTCGTCGGGAAATCCGGCTTCTGAACGAAAGAATCCGCTCCCGATTGGCGGAATATTTAACGGGGGAGGAAGGAAAGTACTTGCAGGACGGTATTATTACGATGCGCGACAACCGCTATGTTCTTCCCGTCCGCGCCGAATATAAACGCAACGTAAAGGGTTTCATTCACGACCGCTCCCAAAGCGGAGCCACTTTCTTCATCGAGCCCGAGCAGGTTCTCGAAATGAATAACGAGCTCCGTTCCCTTGCCATAGACGAGAAAGAGGAGGTGGAACGGATTCTGGGCGAACTCTCCCGCCGCGTGGGATTTATGGCGAAAGAGCTCGTCCGCGACATAGAAGTTCTGGAAGAGATCGACTGTTGCTATGCCCGTGCGGAGTACGCTTATAAGCTCGCGTGCGTAAAACCGTCCGTCAATGCTTCGGGAATCGTTTCTTTCGAGCAGGGGCGGCATCCCTTAATCGACCGAAAGAAAGTGGTGCCCGTGAATCTGTCTCTCGGCAGAGACTATCGTTTTCTGCTCATCAGCGGCCCGAATACGGGCGGAAAGACGGTCACATTGAAAATGGTGGGGCTGTTCTGCCTGATGGCGATGTGCGGAATGTTCGTTCCCGCACGGCGCGCGGAAGTATCCGTTTTTGACGAAATTTATTGCGACGTCGGAGACGCACAAAGCATAGAAGAAAGTCTTTCCACATTCTCTTCGCATGTCACGAATATCGTGGAAATCGTCGATTCCGCCGATGCAAAAAGTCTCGTTTTAATCGACGAGCTGGGCGGGGGAACCGATCCCGACGAGGGACAGGCTCTCGCGAAAGCGGTGGTTTCCTACCTTTTGAAAACGGGTTGTACGGGCGTGGTGACGACGCATTATTCAGCTTTGAAGGAATTTGCCTTTTCCACGGAGGGAATCGAAAACGCGTGCATGGAATTCGATTCGGACACTCTCCGTCCGCTGTACGTCATAAAAATCGGACTTCCGGGGTCCAGCAACGCGCTGGCCATTTCCCGAAGGTTGGGACTCAAAGAAGAAATTTTGGCGGACGCGCTGGGAAATCTGTCCGAAGGCGCGCAGATGTTTGAAAATATCGTCCGAAGCGCGGAAGACAGCCGAATCGCGGCGGAAGAAGCCTTAAAGGAAACCAACCGCCTGAAAGCGGAGTGGCAGGAAAAGATCCGACTTTTAGACGAGGAAAGAAACAGACTTCAAAAGGAAAAAGAAAAGCTGTTCACCTCCGCAAAAGCGGAATCCAGACGAATTATCAACGAACGGACGGCCGAGGCGGAAGAGCTTCTCGGAGAAATCGAAGAAATTTTTGCCAAAGAAAACATTTCCGAAGCCGACCTCATCAAGGCGAGGACTTTGAAAAACCGCCTGAGCGATAAAGCCTACGATAACGAAAGGGAAGAATTTGCGCGGCCTCAGTACGTTGCCGCGCAAGCGGATAAGCTGAAAGCCGGCGATAAGGTATTTGTCGGGAATATCAATCAGGAAGGAGTTGTGCAAAGTGTTCGCCCGCAGAAAAACGAAGCGGAAATTCTTTGCGGAAATATCCGTATCCGAAGCAAAATTTCCGATTTATCCGTTTTAATTTCCGCTCGGAATACACAGAATGATAAAAAGAAAGGGATAAAAAAGAAAACGGAGAACGTTCAGGTTTCCAAAAATCTTGCGCCCAAGCCCTTGCCGACGCTCGAACTCAACGTCATCGGTATGACCGTACAGGAGGCGCTGCCCGACGTGGAGGCCTTTATCGATTCGGCGGTATGCGCCAACCTCGAAGAAGTGCGCATCGTCCACGGCGTGGGAACGGGAAAGCTCCGTGCGGGAATCCACGACTTTCTGAAAAAACACAGAAACGTCGCGGAATTCCGGCTCGGAAAATACGGGGAAGGAGAAACGGGCGTCACTATCGTAAAAATCAAGTGACGAAAAGCGTTTTTTAAGGCGCGGAAAGAGGCTGAAAAATCATAATCTCGGAAAAAGGAAAATACAATAGAACGGAAACTTTTTTCGAGGTAAGCCGTTTTGAAAAAACATCGTAACCGCGCCGTAGAGAAAGAGCGGCCGAATAAAAACGTAATGCTCAACGTAGTCACGAACTGCGCTTTGGCGTTTCTCATTTTTTCCGTGGGGGTCGTCTGCCTGTTCCCCGTAGACAGTGCGGTGACGACGGACGGCGGAGAAAGCAACGTTTATCGCTGTGCGCCGGGAGAATCGGACGGAGTCTCTTTAATGTTTAACGTCTATTGGGGTACGGACGAAGTATACCGCATTCTCGATACTTTGGACGCCCACGAGGGGAAAGCCACGTTTTTTATCGGCGGAAGCTGGGCGGACGATAACGTCGCTTGCGTGAAGGAAATTTTATCCCGCGGCCATGAACTCGGCAATCACGGCTATTTCCATAAGGATCATTCCGCGATGACCGAGGAAGAAAATCGGGAGGAGATTTCCGTGTGCAACCGTTTCATTCACCTGATGACGGGAGTGCAGATGACTCTTTTCGCTCCACCTTCGGGGGCATACGGAAAGGCGGCTTTGTCCGCCTGCGCGGCTCTGAACATGAAAACCATTCTGTGGTCGAGAGACACCATCGACTGGCGGGATAAAGATTCTTCTCTCATATACAGCCGCGCGACAAAAAATATCAAGGGCGGAGAGTTTGTCCTCATGCACCCCATGAAGGAGACGGCTGACGCCCTGGACGATATACTGACATATTATGAGACCTGTGCACTCCGTGCGGTGACCGTTTCGGAGAATTTACAGGCGGGAGGATAACAAATGGTTTACGAAAAAAGATATGAAAACGGGCTTCGCTTGGTGGTCAAGCAAATGGAAGGACTTTTGTCCGTTACGATGGGGATTCTCGTCGAAACGGGTTCGTCCGCGGAGACGGACGCGGAAGACGGCATTTCCCATTTCATCGAACACATGCAGTTCAAGGGTACGAAGAAACGTACTTCTTTTGAAATTTCCGACGCGTTCGACCGCATCGGCGCTCAGGTGAACGCCTTTACGGGAAAGGATATGACCTGCTATTATTCCAAATGTACGTCCGACCATACGGCGGAGGCGTTTGAAATTTTGTCCGACCTTTTCCTGAACAGCACCTTCCCCGAAGAAGAAATGGTGCGTGAAAAGGGCGTAGTCGCCGAGGAAATTTCCATGAACGAGGATACTCCCGACGACCTCTGCCTCGACCTCCTTTCTTCCGCGTTTTACGGAAAGGAAAATTACGGGCGGAATATTCTGGGTCCCGTCTCCAACGTCAAAGGTTTTACGAGGGAGGATATTTTCCGCTATAAAGAGGCAAGATATTGTCCCGAAAATATCGTCGTTTCCTTCGCGGGCGGCATCGATATGCAGACGGCAGAAGCATTGGCGGAAACAATGCTCGCTTCTCTTCCGAAGGGAAAATTCGAGCGGAGGGAAAATCACATTTCGCTTCAACACCGCAGTTTGATAAAGAAAAAGCCTATCGAACAGGTGCATTTTGCCATCGGATATCCGGCTCTTCCGCGCGAACATGCGCTCTCCGACGCCTTGCAGACCATGAACAGCGTTTTGGGCGGCAGCATGAGTTCCCGCCTCTTTCAGGAAGTCCGTGAAAAAATGGGGCTTGCCTATTCCGTATATTCCTATGTTTCCGCTTTTTCCGAATGCGGTTCGCTCATCATTTATGCCGGGGTGAATCCCGCCAGCGCGGACAAAGCCTACGAGGCAATCGGCAAAGTGGTGAAGGAACTGAAAGACAAGGGGATTACGGAAGAAGAATTTCTCCGCGGAAGGGAACAGATGAAGGCGGCTATGCTTTTTTCACAGGAAAGCACTTCCTCTCAGATGCTCCTTTACGGAAAATATATGCTTTTCAACGATACGCTTTTCGACTTTGAAGGCAAGCTCGACGCAATCAATAAGATTACGCTGAGCGACGTAGCCGAAACGATTTCTCTCGCCTTCGACGAAAAGAAAAAGGCGGTCGGCGCCGTGGGCAATCTGGACAAGCCCTTTGAACTTTGATTGTCGTGAGCGAAAAAAGAGAATCGGGATTTCCTCCCGTGTTCGACAGGGAGAGCAGACTGCTTATTTTGGGAAGTTTTCCGTCCGTAAAAAGCCGAAAAATTCAATTTTATTACGGCAACAAGCAAAACCGTTTCTGGAAAACGATATGCGGATTTTTCGGAGAACCCGTTCCCGAAGCGGTCGAGGAAAAAAAGGAGTTCCTTTTCCGAAGACATATCGCGCTTTGGGACATGGCCGCGGAGTGCGAAATAGAAGGTTCGGCGGATTCTTCGGTAAAGGAAGTCGTTCTCGCCGACCTCGACGTAATCTTCCGCAAAGCGCGCATTGAAAAAATTCTTCTGAACGGAGCGCTCTCTTATAAGCTCTTTCTTTCCCGCTATGCGGACATTGCCGTCCCGTATTTCAAAATGCCCTCAACCAGTCCCGCCAATCCCCGCTTCGACGAAAGGATATGGAGAGAACAGCTTCGTTGCCTGCTTTGAGCGCGTTGTCCGTTCTGTATCCGGCAAAAGGGACAAGCTATTTCAATCTAAGGAAAAAAACATGACTTACTCGGACTTTTTGGAAGAACTCGGCGCTTATGCCGAACCCGATTTCGCGGCATTTCAGAAAAAAATCGTCATGAGCCCGTCGCAGGAATTTATAGGCGTGAGAACTCCCGTCATGCGAAAGCTCGCGAAGGCTCATAAAAACGATTTAGAGACGCTTTTCACCTTTCCCGATAAATATTACGAGGTGACTTTTATCAAGCTCTCGGCGGCATCTTTACAGCCCTACAAAGTATTTGTGCGCAATCTCGACAGATGTATTTCGCTCATCGATAATTGGGCGCTGTGCGATTGTTTCAAGGCGGACTGTATCAAAAAGCATCGGGAAGAGTTTCTGCCCGTTTTGGAAGAAATCTTTTCCCGCGGCGGAGAATTTTATCAAAGGTATGTCCTCGTCGTCCTGTTGGGAGACTACATAGAGGAAAAGTATATACCCGTAATCAAGGAATATTTGAAGCGTTCGGATACGGAAAAATACTATGTACATATGGCGGCGGCGTGGCTCGCGGCGGAAGTGCTCGTCAAAAATTACGAGGCAGGGCTGAAAATCCTGAATGCGGGGATTTTAAGTGCAAAAACGCACAACAAAGCCATTCAGAAAGCCAAGGAAAGCTATCGCATCACAAAGGAACAAAAGGGATATCTCGAATCCCTGAAAATAAAAATTTCAAAATAATCTATAAGGTATCACCATGGACATTTTACAAACGATCACGCAAGAATTCAATCTTACCGAAAACCATGCGAAAAATATTATTTCGCTCATCGACGAGGGGAACACGATTCCCTTCATCGCCCGTTACAGAAAGGAGATGACGGGAAGCTGCGACGACCAGGTTCTTCGGGAACTTAACGACCGCCTCACATATCTTCGCAACCTGGAAAAGCGGAAAGAGGAAGTTTCTGCCGCCATAGAGGAACAGGGAAAGATGACGGACGAAATTCGTTCCGCGCTCGAAAAGGCGGCCACGCTCACCGAAGTGGAGGACGTTTACCGCCCGTATAAACAGAAGCGCAAGACGCGGGCTTCCGTCGCCATAGCGAAGGGCTTGCAGCCTCTCGCGGACGCGATTTTCGCGCAGGATAAAACGCTCGACGTCAAGAAGGAAGCGGAGAAATACATAACGGAAGAAGTTCCGACCGCGGAGGAGGCGATTTCCGGCGCGCAGGACATCATTGCGGAAATGATTTCCGACGATGCCGCCACCCGCAAAAAAATCCGCAATTTCTTTTTCAATCACGGAGAAATCAGCTCCTCTTACGTCAAGGGCAAAGAGGAAGAGGACGAAGCCAAAACCTATGAAATGTATAAGTCCTATTCCGAACCCGTTTCGGAAATCAAAAGCCACCGTGTCCTCGCCCTCAACCGCGGGGAAAAGGAGGGCTTTCTCAAAGTATCCCTCGTCTGCGATTCGGATTTTGCAAAGCGCATTGCCGCGGCCGCGTTTTTGAAAGACGGCGGCGAATCGACAAAAATCGTCCGCGCGGCTGCCGAGGACGGCTACGAGCGTCTCATTGCTCCGTCCGTAGAAAGGGAGGTGCGGGCGCAGCTCTTCGACGACGCCAGCGAACAGGCGATCAAAATGTTTGAAATCAATCTGAAACCGCTCTTGATGCAGCCTCCCGTGAAAAATAAAATTACGATGGGCTGGGACCCCGCGTTCCGTACGGGCTGTAAAATCTGCATAGTGGACGGTACGGGGAAAGTCCTCGACAAGACCGTAGTTTATCCCACTCCGCCGCAGAATAAGACGGAAGAAGCTAAAAAAACGCTGAAAGCGCTCATCCAAAAGTACGGAGTGGAAGTCATTTCCTGCGGCAACGGAACGGCGAGCAAGGAAAGCGAAATTTTTATCGCCGAGCTCATCAAGGAAATCAAGGCGGAAACGGGACGGGAAGTAGGATACGTCATCGTCAGCGAAGCGGGAGCCAGCGTATACTCTGCCAGCGCGCTGGGCGCGGAAGAATTTCCCGATTACGACGTCACGGCGCGCAGCGCGGTGTCCATTGCGAGAAGATTGCAGGATCCGCTTGCGGAGCTTATCAAAATCGACCCCAAATCCATCGGCGTAGGACAATATCAGCACGACATGAACGAAAAACGGCTGGACAGCGCGCTGGGAGGCGTCCTCGAAGACTGCGTCAACAGCGTGGGCGTAGACCTCAACACGGCGAGTGTTTCACTGCTCAGATATGTTGCGGGACTCAATTCTGCCGTGGCGAAAAATATCGTGGCCTACCGCGAAGAAAACGGAAAATTTACTTCTCGAAAACAGCTTCTCAAAGTTCCCAAACTGGGCGAAAAGGCGTATACTCAATGCGCGGGATTCCTTCGTATCGACTGCGGAGACAATATTCTCGACAATACCGCCGTTCATCCCGAATCCTATGAAAAGGCGGAGAAGCTGCTCTCTCTGTTTTCCTATACCAAGGAGGACGTCCGCGCCCGCAGGATTTCCGACCTTCGGGATAAACTGAAAGCCTACGGCGTGGATAAAGCTGCGAAGGAGACGGACCTCGACAAGGCGACGCTGGCGGATATCGTCACCGAGCTCATGAAGCCGGGACGGGATATTCGGGATGCGCTTCCCGCGCCCATGCTCCGCAAGGATATCATGGGGATCGAGGACTTGAAGCCCGGCATGGAAATTACGGGAACGGTAAGAAACGTCGTCGATTTCGGGGCATTCGTGGACATCGGAGTACATCAGGACGGACTCGTACATATTTCGGAAATTACCGATAAATATATCCGTCACCCTTCGGAAGTTCTCAAAGTGGGACAAGTCGTCAAAGTCACCGTGAAAGACGTGGACATCAAGAAAAACCGTATTGCGCTGACGATGAGAAAGAAGAATAAATAAACGGGAAAAAGCACTTGACTTTTCTTTCGTCTTGTATTACAATTATATCATAAATAAATATTACAAATCGAAATCACGGAGGAACAAAATATGTTGGAAAAAGTACAAGCAATGCTCGCGGACGCGCTGAATCTTCCTTTGAGCAAGGTGACGCCCGACGCTAAGATTGTCGAAGATTTGGGTGCGGATTCCTTGGACGTTGTGGAACTTTTGAGCCGTCTTGAAGACGAATACGGCGTCGTCATTCCCGACGATGACGTGGAAAATTTGAAAACCGTCGCGGACGTTGCGGCCGAACTCGAAAAAATCATGAAATGACAGTGATTGCATTTTTGCAACAGGAAATCGCTCCCGAAGATATTCGGGAGCGATTTCTTTGTCTTTCGGACAAAAGCGGGGCATATTCGTTTGCCATAAACGGCACGATATGGTATAATCTTCAAGAACAATAAATTTACAGAGGTAATTCACATGTTACAGGTTTCGGGCGTAAGCCTTCAATACGGCAGCAAAAAATTGTTTGAGGACGTCAACCTTAAATTCACGAAAGGGAATTGTTACGGCATCATAGGTGCCAACGGCGCGGGAAAATCTACTTTTCTTAAAGTCCTTTCGGGCGAAATAGAACCGCAGAAGGGATATGTCTCTTTGGATAAAAACGAGCGTATGTCCGTTTTGCAGCAAAACCAGAATATGTACGATAAAGAGACGGTGCTCCGCACCGTCATGCTCGGCTATAAACACCTCGTGGACGTCATGGACGAAAAGGATGCCCTGTATGCCAATCCTGACTTTTCGGAAGAGGACGGAATCCGTGCCGCCGAACTCGAAAGCG